>Ga0307378_10002397_pt1 | contig 28813 bp, 30 predicted proteins | sample UN1MG_FD_202238 | JGI IMG/M metagenome (GOLD analysis project Ga0307378, IMG submission 202238) | Soil microbial communities from Risofladan, Vaasa, Finland - UN-1 | ecosystem: Environmental > Terrestrial > Soil > Coastal area > Acid sulfate soil | place: Finland: Risofladan, Vaasa | collected... | reverse complement strand
TTTTCGGACCCTCGGAGCCCCTGTTGTGGTAAATGATCTGATTCGGGGTGCGGTATCCTTTGAAGTCCAGACGATTGGGGATTTTATCATCCTTCGCTCGGATGGCCGGGCAGCTTATAACTTTGCCGTAGTCATTGATGATATCCAGATGGAGGTTACCCATGTTTTGCGCGGTGAGGATCATCTTTCCAATACACCGCGGCAAATTTTGATTTATCAGGCTCTGGGGTTTAATCCTCCTCAATTCGGGCATATGCCGATGATTCTTGGACCTGACCGGACGCGCCTGAGTAAGCGGCACGGGGCGACATCAGTAATAAGCTATCGGGAAAAAGGCTATTTGCCGGAAGCAATTGATAATTACCTGACTCTTTTGGGCTGGTCCTCACCTGATGAAAAAGAGATTTTGCCACAGGAGGAATTAGTCCGAAACTTTACGGTAGATCGAATTTCCCACAGTGCAGCTATCTTTGATCTTACCAAATTAAACTGGATGAATGGGAATTATATCCGTGATGCGGACCTGGATCGGATTACCCGGTTATGTATTCCTTTTCTTCAAGAGAAGGGCTATGTAGCTCAAGGGGCTTTGCCAGAGGCGTTACGGTTAAAAGAAGTGATTGCCTCTGTACAGACCAAGATGTCTTATCTGGCCCAGGTAATTGACTTGACGGATGTCTATTTTGAAGAGGAGATCTCTCTTGACAGCGAAAGTCAAGTCTGGCTGGAGACACTTGAGTCAATTTCGGTTATTCAGGCATTGCAGGAAGTGCTTGAGAATTCTTCTGAAGAGGAACTGAGCGATGGTCATAAGCTGATTGAGGTGGTCCAAAAGAAAGCAGGGCAAAAAGGGAAAAAATTATATATGCCTATTCGAATCGCCCTGACCGGTAAGACCACAGGACCGGAACTGGTTTCTATCATGTCCATTGTAGGCCGCGACCGCTGCTTGCAGCGGGTTAGGCAGGTCTTATCACAGATTATTGAAAAAAACAAACCATGAATGAAATTCGAGTTTACAATACACTGACTGGCAAAAAAGAAGAGTTTGTCCCTCTAGTTCCAGGGCAGATAGGCATGTATGTCTGTGGTGTTACCGTGTACGATCATTGCCACATTGGGCATGCGCGCGCAGCAATGATATTCGATGTCATCCGCCGATATCTTGAGTATCGCGGGTTTGGAGTAAAGTATATTCGAAACATTACTGACGTGGATGATAAGATCATTAATCGGGCCAGGGAAGAAAAGTGCGAGCCGCGGGAAATAGCGGAAAAATATACTGCCGAATATAATAAAGATATGGAGCGGCTGGGGGTCAGGCCAGCTTCTATAGAGCCTAAAGCCACTGAACACATGAAAGAAATTGTTGAGTTGATCCAGCGGCTTGAGGAAAGAGGATATGCCTATCAGGTGGACGGTGACGTGTATTTTGATATCAGAAAGTTCACTGGTTACGGCAAACTCTCCAACAGGGATCTGGAGAGTATGAGGGCAGGAAGCCGGGTTGAGATTGATCCCCGCAAGAAAGATCCCCTTGATTTTGCTCTCTGGAAAAGCGCCAAAGAGGGCGAGCCTGCCTGGGAAAGCCCCTGGGGTCCGGGACGGCCAGGGTGGCATATCGAATGCTCGGCCATGTCCATGAAACACCTTGGGGAGACTTTTGATATTCATGGTGGAGGCGAAGATTTAATTTTCCCTCATCATGAAAATGAAATTGCCCAGTCAGAGGCCAGTACAGGAAAACCGTTTGTCCGTTATTGGCTCCATAATGGATTTGTGAATATCAACCACGAGAAGATGTCGAAATCCTTAAAGAATTTTTTTACCATTAAGGAAGTTTTGGCCTTGTACAGCAGTGAGGCCCTGCGCCTGTTTCTATTATCCACTCACTACCGCAGCCCCGTGAACTTTACCGATGCCGGCCTGAACGATGCAACCAGGGCGCTTGAGCGCGTTTATAACACCTTCCACACGGCAGAGCGCTTTTTAAAGGTCAGGAGCCAGGAGCCAGGAGCAAGAAGTCAGGAGTCAGGAGCCAGTATGGAGGGCTCTGCTCCACCAGCGCCTATAATAGATTCAGAAACCCCGAATACCGTAAGATCTTCCTTTGAAGCGGCCATGAATGACGATTTTAATACGGCTGAAGCCATTGGTAAGCTTCATGAGGCGGTGAAAGAGGTCAATATATTTATTCAGGATCATCCCTCTATGGATGATATTCAAAAGCATTCTTTAAAGGGAATGGTGGATCTTATTCGGGAATTGGGCGGTGTTTTGGGACTTTTCCAGCAATCCGAAGCTGCAACCGGAACAGCCGATGATAATATAGTGAATGATTTAATGGAAGTAATTCTTGAGATCCGGAATGCATGCCGCACTAGAAAGGATTGGGCTTTAGCCGATAAGATCCGCTCCTTGTTGCAGGAAAAAGGAATCACGATCGAGGATCGCAAAGAAGGAACGGTTTGGAAGCGAAAATAAAGAAGTCTACAACAATATCCAGCCCTGCCTTAAGCAGGGGGAAAAAATTAAACGAGGAGATCACGATGGTAAAATTACAAGATTTACATCCTCAATACATTACAAATGAGGGAGGAGAAAAAACATCGGTGATCTTACCAATTTCGGAGTTTGAAGAATTATTAGAAGACATCGAAGATCTGGCCATAATGGCTGAAAGACGGGACCAACCTACGATTTCACATGAAGATTTAATTGCAGAATTAAAAAAAGATGGTCTCATATAAATTAGGAATAACATGATGAATGAACTGATCTATGGGAGAAATAGTGTCCTTGAGGCTCTTGTAGCTGGGAGGCGAAAAATTGACAGTTTGGTGATATCCAAATCCGCCCATGGTCAGAAAGTGGAAGAGATAAAAAAGAGAGCTGAGCAAAAGGGAATCAGGCTTCAGTACCGGACGCGCAAAGAGATGGATGTCCTGTGTGGAAGCGATATGCACCAGGGTGTGGCGGGCTTCATATCAATGCCAAGGCCGACATCAAGGCCGATGGCAGGGCCGATATCAGGGGCAAGAGCAAAAGCCTGGGTAGAAACTGAACCAGGTCCTGTGCATCAGCAGGAGTTCTACCTGGAAGATATTTTTGACAATGCTCTTAAGAGGAATGAGGCCCCATTTTTACTGATATTGGATCGAATAGAGGACCCCCGAAACCTGGGTGCGTTGATTCGCGCGGGTGATGCAGCAGGTATCCACGGCGTGATTATATCAAAGCATGAGAGCAGTGGAGTAACCCCTGCTGTTGCCAAGGCTGCCAGCGGTGCGATTGAATATATGCCTATTGTTCAGGTATCTAATTTAGCCATGATGTGCGAGAAATTAAAAAAAATGGGTGTCTGGCTATTTGGAGCGGATGAGGAAGGAGAGCAATATTGGAATAAGGCTGATTTTACCCTGCCTACAGCCATATTGCTGGGAAGTGAAGGAAAGGGATTAAAAAACATATTAGAAAAAAAATGTGATTTTCTTATCTCTATTCCTATGCGAGGGCATGTTTCTTCGCTGAATGTAGCGGCTGCCGGTGCAATTCTCATGTATGAGGTTGTAAGGCAAAGAAATTGGTAGCTTGACAAAGATTATCGTTTGTAGTATGATCCAAATCACGTTTACTTGTGCGTAATTGTCTTAAACCAGCATTGACTTAATGGATTATAACGAATAGTATGTTCGTTCATTGCTGGCGTAGCTCAGTTGGTAGAGCGGCTGATTTGTAATCAGCAAGTCGGGGGTTCAAGTCCCTTCGCCAGCTTATAAAGTAGAAAAAAAGGTGGGGTTCCCAAGCGGCCAAAGGGATCAGACTGTAAATCTGACGGCGATGCCTTCGGAGGTTCGAATCCTCCCCCCACCACTTTACATTCAGTAAGAGCGGGAATAGCTCAGTTGGCTAGAGCATCAGCCTTCCAAGTTGAGGGTCGCGGGTTCGAATCCCGTTTCCCGCTCCAGATAGCATAATTGCTGATCAGCCCACGTAGCTCAGTCGGCGGAGCACTTCCTTGGTAAGGAAGAGGTCACCGGTTCGAATCCGGTCGTGGGCTCTTAAGGAAAGGAGAAATCGGGAGGAACGAAGGAATGGCAAAAGCGAAGTATGAAAGGGCAAAACCGCACGTAAATATAGGGACCATAGGGCACGTAGATCATGGCAAAACGACATTGACATCTGCGATAACGATGGTTCTTGCCAAGAAAGGATTTGCAGAGTTCCGGGCTTTTGATCAGATCGACAATGCACCTGAGGAAAGAGAGCGAGGCATCACGATTGCCACCGCGCATGTGGAGTATCAGACAGATAATCGCCACTACGCCCATGTTGACTGTCCTGGCCATGCGGACTATGTGAAGAACATGATCACCGGTGCTGCCCAGATGGATGGAGCAATCCTGGTAGTGTCAGCAGCCGATGGACCCATGCCGCAGACCAGAGAGCATATTTTGTTGGCCAGACAGGTAGGGGTACCCTGCATCGTGGTATTCTTGAACAAAGTGGATATGGTCGATGATCCGGAATTGCTGGAATTGGTAGAGCTGGAAGTCAGAGAGCTGCTTAGCCAGTACGATTTTCCCGGAGAAGACATACCCGTGGTAAAAGGGTCTGCGCTGAAAGCGGGAGAGTGCGGTTGCGGTAAGGAAGATTGCCCGAACTGCAAGGTAATTTATGAGCTGATGAAGGCAGTAGATGCGTATGTACCGATTCCCAAAAGGGACATTGACAAACCCTTCCTGATGCCGATAGAGGATGTATTCAGTATCTCAGGCCGAGGTACGGTGGCTACCGGCAGAGTCGAACGAGGCATAGTCAAGGTGGGAGAAGAAGTTGAGATCGTAGGGATCAGAGACACCCAAAAGACCGTGGCTACGGGAGTTGAGATGTTCAGAAAGCTTCTGGACGAAGGCCAGGCAGGAGATAACATCGGTGTATTACTGCGCGGTAAGAAACGAGAAGAAATAGAGCGAGGAATGGTTCTGGCTAAACCAGGTAGTATCACCCCACATACCAAATTCAAAGCAGAAATATACGTGTTGACTAAAGAAGAGGGTGGAAGACATACTCCATTTTTCAACGGGTACAGGCCCCAGTTTTTCGTGCGAACCACGGATGTGACCGGAACCGTAGAACTGCCTGAGGGAATGGAAATGGTTATGCCGGGAGATAGGGTGAGCATAGTTGGAGAGCTGATTACCCCCATAGCACTGGAAAAAGAAATGCGTTTTGCTATCCGTGAAGGGGGCCGAACAGTCGGCGCTGGCGTAGTCAGTGAAATTATTGCATAAAATGGTGAGAAGGAACAGTCGAACTTCAATAAAGGCTGATTTTCTTCCAGAGGAACAGGATAAAGAATGAGAGATATCGTGATTCTGGCTTGTTCGGAGTGTAAGCGGAGAAATTATAATACTACACGTAATAAGAAAAAAACTCCGACTAAACTAGAACTAAAAAAATATTGTAGATTCTGTAAATCCCATACTGTCCATCGAGAAACAAAATAAAATAGGCCAGTAGCTCTAACGGCTAGAGCACCGGACTCCAAATCCGGGTGCTGGGGGTTCGAATCCCTCCTGGCCTGCCATTTTTTGTTTCAGGTATTCGAGGAGAGAATAACATTCCCCTTTATTGGGGATTCTTGGCAGGTAACGTAGATGATTGAAAAAACGATCCAATTCTTAAGAGAAGTAAAATTGGAGCTCAAAAAGGTCACATGGCCGAGCAAAACCGAAACGATTAGCTCTACGATTGTGGTCTTAATTGCGACTACGATTATTACCGTCTTCTTATACCTTTGTGACGTAGGATTAGCACGGGTCATTAGTGCGCTTATCAAGTAGAACTTCATAAAGCAAGGTCTTAAGAAGATAGAGAGCTCGATAAATGAGGGTAATGGGATAAGCAGCACATGGAAGAAAATCCATGGTAGTTGAAAGGTTGAGCAAGGGCTAAAAATGGCAAAGGCTTGGTATGTAATACATACGTATTCGGGCTACGAAAATAAAGTCAAGACAAGCATAGAGCAGCGGTTGCACCACCTTGGGATGGATGATATAGTTTCTCAGATCCTTATACCAACCGAAGATGTCTTTGAACTCAAAAAGGGCCAAAAGCACATTACCAGCAAAAAGTTCTTTCCGGGTTATATCTTGGCAGAGATGGATATGAGTGATGATATCTGGTACATAGTCAAGAATACCCCGAAGGTAACTGGTTTTGTTGGAGCCGGGTCGAAACCGACTCCGATGACTGAGAAAGAAGTTGAGACTATCCTGGAGCAGATGCGGACCGGGGCCGCTAAGCCAAAACCCGAAGTATTGTTCGGGAAAGGTGAGAGAGTCAAGATCATAGATGGGCCGTTTACGAGCTTTACAGGCCAAGTTGATGAGATTAACGAGGACCGGGAAAAAGTGCGGGTGCTGGTAAGTATTTTTGGTCGATCTACCCCGGTAGAGCTCGATTTTGCACAGGTTGAGAAGATATAAGGTTGCAAAACTAAGGAGTATTCTTATGGCAAAAAAGATAGTTGGCTATGTAAAACTTCAGTGCCCGGCAGGGAAAGCGACTCCATCTCCTCCGGTAGGGCCTGCCTTAGGCCAGCATGGTGTGAACATCATGGAGTTTTGCAAGGGGTTTAACGAGCAGACAAGAGGGAAAGAGGGTTTGATTATTCCGGTAGTAGTAACAATCTATGCGGATCATTCTTTCACCTTTGTAACCAAGACACCTCCGGCTGCTGTACTCTTAAAACGGGCTGCGGGAATTGCCAAGGGTTCAGGGACGCCCAATAAAGAGAAAATTGGAAAAGTTACGAGAGAACAAATCAAAGAAATTGCCACGACCAAAATGCCAGACTTGAATGCGATTGATGTTGACAGTGCTATGAAGATCGTAGAGGGAACAGCCAGAAGTATGGGTATTGAGGTCGCAGGATGAAAGGATATTTTTGATACTATATGGAGGGGCAATGAAGGCGGGAAAGAAGTTTAGAGATGCAAGCAAAAAGGTTGATCCGGCCAAACGGTACGATCTGGATGAGGCCATGGTAGCTGTTAAAGAAGCTGCCTATGCCAAGTTTGATGAGACGGTAGATGTAGCAGTTAAACTTGGCGTAAATCCAAAAAAATCTGATCAGATGGTAAGAGGATCGGTCGTATTGCCCTACGGCACAGGTAAGAAAGTAAAGATATTGGTTTTTGCCAAAGGAGAGAAAGAGAAGGAGGCACTGGAGGCAGGAGCGGATTACGTAGGTGGGGATGAGCTCATTGAGAAGATCAAAGGGGGATGGATGGACTTTGGGCGTGTAGTAGCAACGCCGGATATGATGGGGAGCGTTGGAAAAGTGGGTAAAATCCTTGGACCTAGGGGGTTAATGCCAAACCCTAAGACTGGGACCGTTACCTTTAACATTACCGAGGTAGTGGGCGATATCAAAAAGGGTAAGGTCGATTTTCGGGTGGAAAAGGCTGGTATTGTTCATGTTCCAATTGGTAAGGTTTCATTCAGCCCTGAAAAGTTAAAGGAAAATGCCGCTGCCTTCCTTGATACATTAGTCCGTCTAAAACCCGCATCGAGCAAAGGCCAATATATTCGAGGCATTGCTATTTCCTCAACTATGGGTCCAGGAATACGTTTGGATGCAGCGAAGATTCGGAATGCATTCAGAAAGTAATTGATAATTCCATCAGCCTCCTGCAAAAATAATTAGTCAGTTCGTACACGTTTTCATAAAATAACAGATTTATATACCTTTATTACTCTTGAAAAGAGGTGTACTAATCATTGATCAGAACAGAAAAAGAAAAGCAAGTAGATGAGATTGAAGAAAAGCTTCTAAGGTCAAAGGCCGCTATATTCAGTGACTTTTGTGGTTTAAAGGTCAAGAATATGGAGGAGCTGAGAAGGCGACTTCGAGATGTAGATGTCGAATATAAGGTATTTAAAAATACCATGATTCGAAAAGCCTTCGAAGGAAAGCAGGGAGTAGATGATTTTTTGCGCAATCCTACAGCTTTGGCCTTTGGTTACATTGATCCTGCGGTGCCTGCCAAGATATTAGCAGTATATGCCAAAGAAAATCCTGCTCTTAAAATTAAAGGTGGGTTTGTCGAAGGCAAGGTTATGGATGCCGCTCAGATCAGTGCCTTGGCTGAACTTCCTCCCAGAGAGGTTCTTTTGGCCAGGGTCGTTATGGGTATACAGTCACCATTACGCGGATTTATGAATGTACTGAATGGTCCGACGCTCAAATTAGTGATGGTGTTGAAAGCGATTGGAGAAAAAAAGAATCAATAACTTATCGTGCAAGTCAATAGGTTATAATAATAAACGAAGGAGATTTGTAAGATGCCAGAGATTACCAGAGAAGCAGTAATTGATTACATAGCGAATATGTCGGTTTTGGATCTCTCCGAATTAGTAAAAGAGTTAGAGGATAAATTTGGTGTTTCTGCTAGCATGGCACCAATGGGTATGATGGCTGGACCTGCTCCTGCGGCAGCAGAAGAGAAAGAAGAGCAAACCGAATTCACTGTTAATCTGGTGGATATAGGTGATAAGAAGATTCAGGTTATTAAAGTTGTTCGTGCTCTGACCGGCCTGGGTCTGAAAGAGGCCAAGGACTTGGTTGATACGGCTCCGAAACCAGTCAAAGAGCATATTTCTAAAGAAGAGGCCGAGAAGATTAAGGTTGAACTTGAGAAAGAAGGAGCCAAAGTAGAAATCAAATAATTTTTTTAGATAAATTTCTCACTATTCATCTTTATTATCTTGTTTATAATTATCTTGTTTATAATTATCTTGTTTATAGGAAATTCTATGGATAACCATAAGAACAGACCTTTGAAAAGGGCACGAAAGGATTTTGCTCGAATCCCTCAGATCATGGAAGTTCCGAATCTGATCGAAATTCAGAAGAAATCCTACGAACAGTTTCTTCAAACGGATATTCCTCTCGAAGCACGGAAAGACGAAGGCCTTCAGGGGGTATTCAGCAGCATCTTTCCGATTACTGATTTCGGGGATAACTGTTCGTTGGAATTTGTCTCCTATAGTTTAGGGGAGGCAAAATACACGGTGGGTGAATGTAGACAAAGAGGGATGACATTTGCGGCTGCTTTGAAGGTTGTGGTACGGTTGATTGTCTGGCAGAAGAATAAAGAGAGGCAGACAAAAACTATCCGCGACATCAAAGAGCAGGAAATATACCTGGGTGAAATCCCCCTGATGACTGAGCATGGTACCTTCATTATTAATGGAACGGAAAGGACTATTGTCAGTCAAATGCACCGCTCTCCAGGGGTTTTTTTCAGCCATGATAAGGGCAAGACCTATTCGAGCCAAAAAATACTCTATATTGCCAGAATCATCCCCTACAGGGGATCATGGATCGAATTTGAAGTCTGCACCAAAGATGCCTTGTACCTGCGTATTGATAGGAGAAGGAAGATTCTGGCTACGGTTCTTCTTCGTGCCTTGGGGTTTAAAGAGGATGAAGAGATCCTGAAGGCATTCTACTCTACCGAAAAGATTGTTCTGGACGGGGAGGGATACAAGATCCTTGATCCGGATGTTCATGGAGGGGAAAGAGTATCTAAGGATATCTTAGATCCTATTAGTGGGCAACTCTTATTAAAAGCAGGGAATAAACTCAATAGGAGTATCCTGAAACGCATGGAAGAGAGCGGGATCAAGCAGATTCCGGTCAAACCAGAACAAATAGTTGGCAGGTTTGCAGCCAGAGATGTTATAGACACAGAGAGCGGTGAAGTTTTACTCGAATGTAACCAAATGGTCACTGAAGAGAAACTGACGACCTTCCATGAGAAAAAGATTTCTTTAATTCAACTTATGATTGTTGAAGAAAGCCCTATTGGCGCCTCCTTGCGCGATACGCTGGAAAAGGATCCTATTAAGACCCAAGAGGATGCTTTAATCGAAATATATAAAAGAATGCGTCCGGGAGATCCTCCAACATTAGAGAGCGCCAAGGCTCTTTTCCATAGCCTGTTCTATGACTCCAAGCGTTATGACTTGACGAAAGTGGGCAGGCTTATTATGAACCGCAGGCTGAGGTTGAATATCGATATTGAAAATCGTCTCCTGCAAAGAGATGATTTTGTTGCTGTCGTCCGCTATCTTCTTCAGTTGACAAACGGGTTCGGATACGTAGATGATATTGACCATCTTGGAAATCGCAGGGTGCGGGCAGTTGGAGAACTTTTAGAAAATCAATTTCGGGTAGGTCTTGTTCGGATGGAGCGGGCTATTAAAGAGCGAATGAGTATCCAGGACATGGAAACGGTGATGCCGCACGACATTGTAAATTCTAAGCCCGTATCTGCTGTAATCAAAGAATTTTTTGGCAGCAGCCAGCTTTCTCAGTTTCTTGATCAGACAAATCCTCTCTCCGAATTGACTCACAAGCGCAGATTGAGTGCTCTTGGACCGGGGAGCTTGAGCCGGGAAAGAGCAGGGTTTGAGGTCCGAGACGTTCACCCCACCCATTATGGCCGGATTTGTCCTATTGAAACACCTGAAGGTCCCAATATCGGTTTGATTGCCTCTCTGTCTACCTATGCCAGAGTCAATGACTATGGTTTTATTGAAACTCCTTATCGGAAAGTGACCAATGGTCGGGTCACCGATGAAATTGAATACCTGACCGCTAGCCAGGAAGAGCAAATTACCGTAGCACAGGCCAATGCCAGGATCGATGAGGAAGGACGATTCATTGACCAGAGAATTGCAGCCAGAACCGGCGGTGATCCGCGTAAAGTTCTGCCTGAGCAAATTAACTTCATGGACGTTTCGCCAAAACAACTGGTAAGTGTTTCCGCCTCTTTGATTCCCTTTCTTGAGCACGACGATGCTAACCGCGCTTTAATGGGGTCCAACATGCAGCGGCAGGCAGTTCCTTTATTACGGCCTGATGCACCCCTGGTAGGAACCGGGATGGAGGCTGTTGTGGCAAGAGACTCCGGAGCGGTAATTTTGGCAAAAAGAAACGGAGTGGTTGAGCGGGTCGATGCCATGAAAATCATCGTACGGGTTGTCAATGAAGGAGATCTAAAGGGCGAGGACCCTATCATAGATGTCTATGAGTTGGTTAAATTTCAGAGGACCAATCAGAATACCTGCCAGAATCAGCGGCCTATTGTGCGGCCGGGTCAGTATGTGAAAAAGGGGGAAATCATAGCTGACGGATCTTCTACCGACACAGGAGAATTGGCACTGGGACAGAATATTTTGGTCGCTTTTATGCCCTGGGGCGGATACAATTTTGAGGATGCCATCCTGATGAGTGAGCGGGTAGTAAAAGAGGATCGGTTTACCTCTATTCATATTGAAGAATTTGAAATTGAGGCCCGGGATACAAAACTTGGTCGTGAAGAAATCACGAGGGACATTCCCAATGTTGGTGAAGATACGCTTCGCAATCTTGATGAGAGCGGGATCATCCGCATTGGTGCAGAAGTAAAGCCTGGCGATGTCCTGGTAGGTAAGGTAACCCCAAAGGGCGAAACACAACTGACTCCGGAGGAAAAACTTCTTCGGGCTATTTTTGGTGAAAAGGCCGCTGATGTACGAGATGCTTCCCTGGTAGCTTCTCCAGGGGTTGAAGGTATTGTGGTTGATGTGAAGGTCTTTTCTCGCAAGGGAGTAGAAAAAGATAAACGAACTACGGAAATTGAAGAGGATGAAATTGGAAGGCTGAAGAAAGATTTTGAAGATGAAACGAGAATCGTAGAAGAATCCAGGCAAAGGAAGATGCTGCATCTTATCAACGAAGGGCAAAGAGAAGAGGTCGATCTTGAAGAACTGGAAGACCATACAATTATGGATAAGATTAATACCGACCCTATGCTTGAGCCGCAAGTTGATGAGATCACTGATTGGGCCGAGAGGCAAAAAGAAGAGTTGCAGCTTGAATTTGAAGATAAAATCTCTCGTCTTGAAAGGGGAGGAGAGCTCCCCCCCGGCGTTATTAAACTGGTAAAGGTTTACATTGCCATTAAGCGAAGATTGTCCGTTGGAGACAAAATGGCAGGACGTCATGGAAATAAAGGAGTTGTCTCCAAGATCCTGGCAGAAGAGGATATGCCCTTTTTGGCTGATGGAAAACCAGTAGATCTCGTGCTCAATCCGCTTGGAGTACCTTCCCGAATGAATGTAGGACAGATTTTGGAAACCCATCTTGGATGGGCTGCCAAAGCCCTTGGATTACTGGTAGCCACACCGGTATTTGACGGTGCCACTGAAGGGCAAATTCGCCAGCAACTCGTAGAGGCAGGGCTTCCAGAAACGGGAAAAACTACTTTGCGCGATGGCAGGACCGGTGAGCCATTCCGTCAGGAAGTGACTGTTGGGTACATTTACATGTTAAAGCTGGCCCATTTGGTCGATGATAAGATCCATGCACGGTCAATCGGCCCGTATTCGCTGGTAACACAGCAGCCACTGGGAGGAAAAGCCCAGTTTGGCGGGCAGAGATTCGGAGAAATGGAGGTTTGGGCTTTGGAGGCCTATGGCGCTGCCTACACCCTGCAAGAAGTCTTGACGGTAAAATCGGATGATGTAACCGGAAGAACTGATGCTTATGAGGCGATTGTCAAAGGTGAAAACTTGAGTGAGCCAGGTATTCCGGAATCGTTTAATGTCCTGGTCAAAGAGTTGCAAAGCCTGTGCTTGGATGTTGAACTAGTAAAAAGCAGTAATTAAAAAATAATGGATTATATCATATATAAAACTCTAAAGGAGGGGACTCCTTGAGGACTTTTAGAAGTTTTACCGAAAGAAAATCGGATCGGGTTGAATTTGATTTTATTAAGATCGGTATTGCCTCGCCTGACAAGATCAGGTCATGGTCTCATGGTGAGGTAAAAAAACCGGAGACGATTAATTATCGAACCTTCAAACCCGAAAAAGATGGCTTATTTTGCGCCAAGATCTTTGGGCCAACCAAAGATTGGGAATGCAATTGCGGAAAATATAAGCGCATGAAACACAGGGGAGTAGTCTGTGATAAATGCGGTGTTGAAGTGATTCAATCGAAGGTACGTCGGGAGAGGTTAGGTCACATTGAACTTGCCTGTCCTGTATCCCATGTATGGTTTTTCAAGGGATTACCTAGTCGTATTGGCCATCTGTTAGACATGACTTTACGTGAATTGGAGAAAATCCTTTATTTTGAGGCCTATGTGGTCATTGATCCGGGCGATACTCCGCTTCAGATACATGAGCTCTTGACCGAAGAAAAGTACCGGCGATGCATTGAGGAATTTGGTGATAGATTTCATTCTGGTATGGGAGCCGAAGCTATTAAGGAACTTCTCAAGCAGCTTGATCTTGAAAAATTGTCTCAGGATCTGAGAGAAGAGATGAAAACGACTACATCCGCTCAGCAACAGAAAAAAGTGGCTAAGCGCTTGCGGGTCGTGGAGGCTTTTCTCCACTCCGGCAATAAACCGGAGTGGATGATTCTGGATGTGATTCCGGTTATACCTCCTGAGCTCCGTCCGCTTGTACCGCTGGATGGAGGGCGATTTGCCACTTCTGACCTGAATGATCTGTATCGGAGAGTTATTAATAGAAATAATCGATTGAAACGGCTGCAAGAGCTTAGGGCTCCAGAGGTTATTATCAGAAATGAAAAAAGGATGCTCCAGGAATCGGTTGACGCTCTGTTTGACAATGGTCGCAGGGGTCGAGTGCTCCGTGGACCAAATAACCGTCCACTGAAATCCTTAAGCGATATGCTGAAAGGAAAGCAGGGCCGATTCCGTCAGAACCTTCTTGGTAAACGTGTGGACTATTCAGGCCGCTCAGTTATTGTTGTTGATCCGCAACTTAAGCTCCATCAATGCGGACTGCCCAAGAAGATGGCTCTTGAGTTATTCAAGCCATTTATTTACCATAAATTGGAAGAAAAAGGATATGTAACTACCATAAAGAGTGCTAAAAAGATGGTAGAGAAAGAAAAGGATGAAATATGGGAGATCCTGGAAGATGTGGTTTCAGAACATCCGATTCTTTTAAACCGTGCGCCTACCCTGCACCGATTGGGAATACAGGCTTTTGAACCATTGCTGGTCGAAGGAAAGGCAATTCGCATTCATCCGTTGGTTTGTGCTGCTTTTAATGCTGATTTTGACGGAGATCAGATGGCTGTGCATATTCCCTTATCAGTGGAAGCTCAAACCGAGGCACGGGTTCTCATGATGTCGAGTAATAATATTTTGTCACCAGCCAATGGTGAGCCGCTTACGGTTCCTACCCAGGATATCGTTTTGGGCTGTTATTACTTAACGAAAGAAGGCAAAAGACAGAGGGAAGATAAGAGACTGTTTGCCAATGTGGATGAAGTTGTCCTCGCCTACGAGTGTGGTCAGATCGATTTGCAGGAGAGAATGCGGATTCGGTTGAACAATAAGATCTTTGAAACAACAGTAGGAAGGGTAATCTTCAATGAGATTCTTCCTAAGGGCATTCCTTTTGTAAACAGGGTGCTCAACAAAAAGGAATTGACCAAGCTTGTTGGAACCTGTGTACGACAGTGCGAGCATGAAGAGGTCCTTCGGCTTTTAGATGCATTGAAAGAACTGGGTTTTCGGTATGCCACCAAAGCTGGAATATCTATCTCAATAGATGATATGAAGATTCCCTCTCGTAAGGGTGAGTTGATCGGAAAGGCTGAAAAAGAAGTAATCGAAGTAGAGCAGCAATACTTGGATGGGATTATTACGGATGGGGAAAGGTACAATAAGGTAGTTGACATCTGGTCGAGAGTCACTGAGCAGGTTTCAGATGAGATGTTTACCGAGCTGGAAAATGAGATTACCTTACAGATAGCAGATAACTCAGGCAGTGATGAGTTTAACCCTATCTATATGATGGCTGATTCCGGTGCCAGGGGAAGTAAACAGCAGATCCGGCAGTTAGCAGGAATGCGGGGATTGATGGCCAAACCTTCAGGAGAAATTATAGAAACTCCGATCACAGCCAACTTCAGAGAGGGACTGACTGTTTTACAATACTTTATCTCGACTCATGGCGCTCGAAAAGGTTTGGCTGATACAGCCTTGAAAACAGCGGATTCCGGTTATCTTACGAGACGTTTGGTTGATGTGGCCCAGGATGTGATCATTACTGAGGATGATTGCAATACCATTGATGGAATAACGGTTACCCCGATTACTGAGGGCGGGGAACTTATTGCTTCCATTCGAGATCGAATCTTGGGCCGTGTTGCCCTGGAAGAGATCCGCGATCCTATCACGAATGAGTTACTCGTAGACGCCAGTGCGGAAATTACCGAGGAGATAGCCGCTGAGATTGAGAATTCAGGTACCAAAAAGGTAAAGATTCGATCCGTGTTAACTTGTGAGGCAAAGCGCGGTGTGTGCGCTAAATGCTATGGCCGTAACCTGTCTACCGCTCAACTGGTGGAATTGGGAGAGGCAGTCGGTGTTATTGCAGCACAGTCTATCGGAGAGCCAGGTACGCAATTGACCATGAGAACCTTCCACATTGGTGGAACTGCCTCAAGAATTGTAGAGCAAACCACCCTAAAAGCAAAGAACGGTGGTATCATCAAGTTTCATAATATCAATACGGTCAAGAATAAGGAAGGCTATCTGGTCGTTATGAACCGCAACGGCAGTATCGGGATCCAGGATGAATCAGGAAGAGAAAGGGAGAGATACCCCGTTGTGTATGGAGCCACGTTGAAGATTAATGAGGGGCATCGGGTCGAGAGCGATCAAAGCCTGGTCGAATGGGACCCCTATACTATCCCCATTTTGACGGAAATAGAAGGGAAACTCCATTATCGTGACGTGGTTGAAGGAGTTACGATGAGTGAGGAGGTTGACGAGGTAACCGGACTTTCTCAGAAGGTCATCATTGAGCATCAGGATGAAAAACGTCAGCCGCGTGTTCATATTAAAGATGATGCCAATAACAAGGTGTTGGCTACATACTTATTACCTGCACAGGCTCACTTAATGGCTCTGGACGCTGCTAAGGTCTATCCTGGCGATCTCATTGCCAAGATTCCCCGTGAAACCACCAAGACCAAGGATATTACCGGAGGGTTACCAAGGGTCGCGGAGTTATTTGAGGCCAGAAAACCCAAAGAGCATGCTACGATTGCCGAGATTGACGGTGAGGTCCGTTTGGGTGGAGTAGTAAAGGGAATGCGCAAAGTCTACGTCAAGAATGATATGGGTGTTGAGGAGGAATATCTAATTCCCCGTGGAAAGCACATCAATGTACATGACGGTGACAGGGTCAAGGCTGGTGAGCCACTCATGGACGGGTCCCCTAATCCGCATGATATTTTAAGGGTTCTGGGAGATAAAGAGTTACAAAAATATCTTGTCAATGAAGTGCAGGAGGTTTATCGTCTGCAGGGCGTTAATATCAATGATAAGCATATTGAAGTGATTGTCCGTCAGATGCTACGCTGGGTCAAGATAGAAGATGTCGGTGATACCGAATTTATTATTGGAGAGCAGGTTGATCGTTTCCGTTTCCTTGGGGAAAATGAGAGGGTCAAGGCGAAAGGCGAAAGGCCCAGCACCGGGAAACCTTTACTCCTTGGTATAACTAAGGCATCATTGAGTACCGAAAGTTTTATTTCGGCAGCTTCTTTCCAAGAGATGACCCGAGTTTTGACTGAAGCGAGCGTATGTGGAAAAATAGACGAACTACGAGGGCTGAAAGAGAATGTTATTGTCGGGCGATTAATTCCGGCTGGTACAGGATTGAGAACCTATAGGAGTATCAGCGTTGAGGTAGAAAAGGAATGCCCGGAAAAGGGAAGTATTACTGAAGAGATCGAGTTAGAGGATAAAAAAGTATTGACAACCGGTTAGCATTAGAGTAAAATCTGACCTCTTTTGTATATTATAATCGGAAGAAAGGGAAAGTAAGAATGCCTACTATTAATCAACTGGTGAGAAAGGGTCGTAAAAGAGTTCTGAAGAAAAAATCGGCCCCTGCATTGGATTCTTGTCCGCAGAAGCGTGGAGTTTGTTTAAGGGTTTATACGGTTACGCCCAAAAAGCCAAACTCAGCTTTACGTAAAGTGGCCAGGATCAGGCTGACCAGTGGAAAAGAGGTTACAGGCTATATACCCGGAGTAGGGCACAATTTGCAGGAGCACTCAATCATTCTTCTGCGTGGAGGAAGGGTTAAGGATCTTCCGGGTGTTCGATATCATATCGTTCGAGGGGCGCTGGATACGGTTGGAGTTCAGGATAGGAAAAAAAGCCGGTCTAAGTATGGGGCCAAGACGCCTAAATAAGGAGTTAGTCAAAAAAGGGAGTTGAATTGGTATGCCGAGAAGAGGGGTCGTATCCAAAAGAGAAACAATACCTGATATTCGATATAATGACATATTAGTCACCAGGTTTATTAATATGCTCATGAAACAGGGGAAGAAAAGCACCGCCGAGAAGATCTTTTATGGGGCGATGGATGTTATCCAGAAAAAAACGAATCAGGAGCCTATGCAGACGTTTAAGCAGGCTTTGAGCAATGTTAAACCAATCATTGAAGTAAAGTCCAGGCGAGTTGGTGGCTCCACTTATCAGGTGCCTATAGAGATTCGGACAGAACGTCGGGTTAGTTTGGCTATTCGTTGGATCGTCGATTTTTCCAAGAAGCGACATGAAAAGAATATGAGAGAAGCACTCGCAGGAGAATTACTGGATGCAGCTAGCGGCAAGGGTGCTTCTGCAAAGAAACGGGAAGATACCCATAAAATGGCTGAAGCGAATAAGGCTTTTGCACACTATAAATGGTAGGTGTGGAGGGTGTCTACTAAAAAGTTTTCTCTCCAGAAAATACGAAATATTGGAATTATGGCCCATATCGATGCAGGGAAAACGACTACGACTGAGCGAATTCTCTACTATACGGGGATTACTTACAAAATGGGCAACGTAGACGAAGGCTCAACAGAAATGGATTGGATGGAACAGGAGAGAGAAAGGGGAATAACGATTACTTCAGCGGCAACAACGTGCTACTGGCGAGATCATCGAATTAACATCATTGATACTCCAGGTCACGTAGATTTTACGGCTGAGGTTGAGCGTTGCCTTCGAATTTTGGATGGAGCAATTACTGTGGTGTGTGGCGTAAGCGGAGTGCAGCCTCAGACTGAAACCGTCTGGAGGCAAGCTGATCGGTATCATGTACCAAGGATTGTCTTTATTAACAAGATGGATCGAGTTGGAGCTGATTTTTTTATCAGTGCGGAATCAATAGAAAAAAAACTCCACGCAAAAACCGCTTTGTTACAGATACCTCTTGGAAAAGAGAGCGAGTTTCGTGGTGTAGTGGATTTGATCAAAATGCGTGCAATTATTTATGATACGGATGAACTGGGAGCGACGTATCGCGACGATGCGATTCCGGAGGATGCCAGGGAATTGGCTCTCGAATATCGGGGTAAGCTGCTCGAAGCTGTCGCTGAAGAAAACGAAGAGCTTATGGAGAAATATCTGGAATCCGGAGACTTAAGCGAAACTGAGCTTGGAATGGGAATTAGAAAAGCAACCTTGAGTTTGGCTTTAATACCTGTACTCTGTGGCTCGGCTTTTAAAAATAAGGGGGTTCAGCCGCTCCTTGATGCTGTTGTAGATTACCTCCCTTCCCCAGTCGATGTCCCTGCTATTGAAGGGATAAGTGTTAAAACGAATCAGAGAGAGAAAAGAGAGGCATCTGAGAAGGAGCCCTTGGCAGCACTTGCGTTTAAGGTATGGAATGATCCTTTTTTAGGGCAATTGACTTTCATTCGGGTATATTCAGGAAGCTTGCAGGCTGGATCATTTGTATATAACGCGAATAAAGATTATCGTGAGCGGGTAAGTCGTATTCTACATGTGCACGCGAATAAATGGGAAGATATCCCTCAAGTATATGCTGGAGATATTGCTGCGGCAGTAGGCTTCAAGAAAACAGGAACAGGGGATACCCTCTGTGAAGAAAAAGAATCAATTGTTTTGGAAAGAATGGAGTTTCCTGAACCGGTTATTTATGTAGCCATAGAGCCAAAGACAAAGGCTGATCAGGATAAATTATCTTCCACTCTTCATAAATTAGCCTTGGAAGATCCAACGTTTAAGATACATATTGATAGCGACACAGGACAGACGATTATTTCCGGGATGGGAGAACTCCATCTGGAAATTATTATCGAGCGAATGCTTCGGGAGTTTAAAGTTCAGGCGAATGTTGGGAAACCGCAGGTGGCCTATAAAGAAACTATCCGGAAAAAAAGTAATGGTGAGGCCAAATTCATCCGTCAGACCGGAGGCCGTGGCCAATACGGGCATGTGAAGTTATTGGTTGAGCCTGCGACAAAGGGGGGTGGGTTCAAATTTGAAAATGCTCTCGTCGGAGGCGTAATCCCAAAAGAATATATCCCGGCTGTCAGGGAGGGAATAACCCAGGCTATGGAGACAGGAATACTGGCCGGGTATCCGATGGTAGATGTAAAAGCAACCCTCCTTGATGGATCTTTTCATGAGGTGGATTCTTCAGATATTGCTTTCAAAATTGCTTCTGTAATGGCCTTTCAGAATGCCGCTAAAAAAGCGGAGGCGATTTTGCTGGAGCCGATGATGCAAGTTGAAATTATTGTGCCTGAGGAATATATGGGAGAGGTTATAGGGGATGTAAATTCACGGCGTGGCAGAATAGAGAATTTTAGGTCAAAGAGTGGTGTTCAGATTATCATGTCCAAGATTCCTCTGGCTGAGATGTTTGGTTATTCCACCAGTCTCCGGTCTATGACTCAAGGGAGGGGCACTTTTACTATGGAATTCAAAGAATATAATGAAGTCCCCGCTACTATTTCTGAACAGATACTTGCAAGGATCTACGGGCATTAAATCTTGAGAATTCACAAAGACAGGAATCAAGAGCTCCATCGGTGAGTTAAAATTAAAAAGGAGAAATCGGGAGGAACAAAGGAATGGCAAAAGCGAAGTATGAAAGGGCGAAACCGCATGTAAATATAGGGACTATAGGGCATGTAGATCATGGTAAGACGACATTGACATCTGCCATAACGATGATTCTTGCCAAGAAAGGATTTGCAGAGTTCCGGGCTTTTGACCAGATCGATAATGCACCTGAGGAAAGAGAGCGAGGCATCACGATCGCCACCGCGCATGTGGAGTATCAGACAGAAAATCGTCACTACGCCCATGTTGACTGCCCTGGCCATGCGGACTATGTGAAGAACATGATCACCGGTGCTGCCCAGATGGATGGAGCAATCCTGGTGGTGTCAGCAGCCGATGGACCCATGCCGCAGACCAGAGAGCATATTTTGTTGGCTAGACAGGTAGGGGTACCCTGCATCGTGGTATTCTTGAACAAAGTGGATATGGTCGATGATCCGGAACTGCTGGAATTGGTAGAGCTGGAAGTCAGAGAGCTGCTTAGCCAGTACGATTTTCCCGGAGAAGACATACCCGTGGTAAAGGGGTCTGCGCTGAAAGCGGGAGAGTGCGGCTGCGGTAAGGAAGATTGCCCGAATTGCAAGGTAATTTATGAGCTGATGAAGGCAGTAGATGATTATGTACCGATTCCCAAAAGGGACATCGATAAACCCTTCCTGATGCCGATAGAGGATGTATTCAGTATCTCAGGCCGAGGTACGGTGGCTACTGGTAGAGTCGAGCGAGGCATAGTCAAGGTGGGAGAGGAAGTTGAGATCGTAGGGATCAGAGATACCCAAAAGACTGTGGCTACGGGAGTTGAGATGTTCAGAAAGCTTTTGGACGAAGGCCAGGCAGGAGATAACATCGGAGTACTTTTGCGCGGTAAGAAACGAGAAGAAATAGAACGAGGAATGGTTCTGGCTAAACCAGGCAGTATCACTCCACATACCAAATTCAAAGCAGAAATATACGTGTTGACCAAAGAAGAGGGTGGAAGACACACTCCTTTTTTCAACGGGTACAGGCCCCAGTTTTTCGTGCGAACCACGGATGTGACTGGAACCGTAGAACTGCCCGAGGGTATGGAAATGGTAATGCCGGGTGATAGGGTGAGCATAGTTGGAGAGCTGATTACCCCCATAGCATTGGAAAAAGAAATGCGTTTTGCAATCCGTGAAGGGGGCCGAACAGTCGGCGCTGGCGTAGTCAGTGAAATCATTGAATAGAGATTTACGGATTTCCTTAGCAATTTTTTGTTCACCACCATCTCAAAGAGCGGTGAAAGTCATGGGCAGGACAACCCTTTATGTGGTTAATCCAGCGAGGAAGTGATGGAAGGTCAAAGGATAAGAATTAGATTGTGTGCATATGATCATCAGATTTTAGACCAATCAGCCGGTGAGATTGTTGAAACGGTAAAGCGTACGGGGGCAAAGGTGTCGGGACCAATACCATTGCCAACCCGAAGGAATCTCTATACCGTTCTCAGATCTCCGCATATTGATAAAAAATCCAGAGAGCAGTTTGAAATCCGTACGCATAAACGAATTTTAGATATTTTAGAGCCAACACCACAGACTGTGGATGCTCTCATGCGTTTGGATCTACCCTCCGGCGTTGATGTTGAGATTAAATTATAACTAATTAAGGTTATAAGATACAAGAAAAAAATGTGTGTGAAAAGATGATAAGCTTAGATATATATAACATTAATAACGAGAAAATTGAACAGATTGAAGTATCGGAAACGATATTTGATGTTGAGGTCAAGGAGCATCTTCTGCACGATGTAGTCTGTTATCAATTAGCCAAAAGAAGGAAAGGGACTGCTAGTACCAAGACCCGCGCCGTAGTATCTGGAAGCGGGATCAAACCCTGGAGGCAAAAGGGAACAGGCCGAGCACGGTCAGGATGCAAGAGATCCCCGTTGTGGATAGGAGGAGGTGTTGTTTTTGGCCCTCACCCGAGGAGTTATGAGTTTAAGCTGAATAAAAAAGTTCTAGCTTACGCACTCCGGTCTGCAATATCAATGAAGAGGAAGGAAGGTGATTTACTGGTACTCGAGGAATTCGATCTTGAGCAGCCCAGAACCAGGCTGATAAAGGAGATTTTGGATCGGTTAGGAATCAGAGAAAAATCCTTATTAGTCATAAATGGTGAGAACCACCCTAATATTAAATTAGCTGCGAGAAACCTTCCCAACGTAAAGGTAATTGACACGGAGGGATTAAATGTATATGATATCCTTTTATACAAGAAATTGATATTTTTGAGTTCAGCAGCTAAGAAGATTGAAGAGAGGCTACATAAATGAAGTCTGCATATGAGATCATTAAAGGGCCTATAATAACTGAAAAGAGTACCGCCCAAAAGAAAATGTTCAATAAGATTTTCTTCGAGGTAGATAAGCTGGCCAATAAGATTGAAATTAAGCAGGCTATCCAGGATATCTTCCACGTTAAGGTAAGTAAGGTATCTACCATTAACATGAGCGGAAAAAAAAAGCGGCTTGGCGTACATCAGGGCAGAAGACCAGACCGGAAGAAAGCAGTTGTTACCTTATTAGAGGGAGAAACCATTGAGCTTTTGGAAGGCCCTTAAAATCTGCCCCCTAATAAAAGAATAATGACGACAAAGGAATCAAGGGATTGTTATGGGTATAAAGAGTTATAAGCCAGTTACGCCTAGTTTAAGAAGCCAAACGGTATCTACTTTCGAAGAGATTACGAAAGATGAGCCTGAGAAATCTCTTCTGCGGAAACTGACTAAGAGCGGCGGTCGGAATAATGTCGGGCGGGTGACTTCTCGACACCGGGGTGGCGGCCATAAAAGGCGATATCGGGTTATTGATTTTAAAAGGGATAAATTTTCGATACCAGCAAAAGTTGTGAGTATTGAGTATGATCCCAATCGAAGTGCCCGCATAGCCTTGCTGCACTATGCAGATGGTGAAAAGCGCTACATTATTGCTCCAAACTTATTGGAAGTCGGGGCAAAAGTAATGTCAGGTCCGGAAGCAGAGATTCAGGTAGGAAATGCTCTTCCCCTCAAAAATATCCCCGTAGGAAGTGTTATCCATAATATAGAGTTAAAAATGGGAAAAGGGGGGCAGTTAGTACGCAGTGCAGGAGGAAGTGCTCAATTGCTGGCCAAAGAGGGTATATACGGCCATGTGCGGTTAACTTCAGGTGAAGTTCGGCTTATCCATTTAGGATGTTTTGCTACTATCGGACAGATTGGGAATACGGACCATGAAAACATTACTATTGGTAAAGCCGGACGATCTATATGGCTTGGCAAGAAGAGCAAGGTCCGAGGAGTTGCCATGAATCCTGTTGATCATCCCATGGGTGGTGGTGAGGGTAAATCTTCCGGTGGAAGACACCCATGTACTCCTTGGGGAAAACCCACGAAGGGGTATAAGACAAGAAAAAATAAGTCGACCACCAAGTATATTATTAAAGGCAGAAAGAAGGGGAAATAGGAGGCAATATTGGCACGGTCTATAAAAAAAGGGCCATACATTGACCATAATTTATGGGAAAAAATCGATACCATGAATAAGACCATGGAGAAGAAGGTCGTTAAAACATGGGCACGAAATTCAACAATTTTCCCTGAGATGGTTGGACACACTGTTGTGGTTCATAATGGAAGAAAATTTATACCAGTATATATAACGGAAAATATGGTTGGTCACAAGTTAGGAGAATTTTCACCTACCCGGACATTTAGAGGCCATGGGTCTAAGAGTGAAAAATCATCCAGGGTAAAGTAGAATGATGAAAGCAAAAGCTGTTGCCAAATATCTACCAACGACCTCAAGAAAGGCCAAGTTAGTGATTGATCTTATCCGAGGTAAAGATCTGGAAGAGGCAATCAACATTTTGAAATTTACCACAAGAGCAGCCTCTCCTCTGGTTGAAAAGGTTTTAAGGTCTGCCATAGCTAATGCCAAACAGAACAGCGAAATCAAAGATGTGGACAAGCTGTATGTTTCTGAAATCAGCGCTCAGCAAGGGCCGACCCTCAAGCGATTTCAGCCGCGAGCTCGTGGCCGGGCATTTCGTATCAGGAAAAGGACGAGTCATGTATCGATTTTACTTGAAGAGAGATTGTAGGAGGAAAGGTATTGGGACAAAAAGTACACCCTCTTGGATTTAGATTGGGATATACCAAAACATGGGAATCAAAATGGTTCTCTAAAAAGGAATATCGAAAAAATCTGCTTGAGGATCTGCGAATAAGAGCATTTGTAAAACAAAAATTAAAAAATGCAGGGGTTTCGCGGGTTGAGATTGAAAGGGCTTCTGATAGGGTAAAGATTAATATTCATACTGCCAGACCGGGTATCATCATCGGAAAGAAAGGGACCGAGGTCGATAAATTAAAAGATGAGATTCAGGCCCTTACGCAAAAGCAAGTGTATATTAATATTCATGAAATCCGGAAGGCGGAAATTGATGCTCAATTAATAGCTGAAAATGTGGCTATGCAGCTTGAGCGGAGAGTCGCTTTTCGAAGAGCCATGAAAAAAAGGGTAACAGCCGCTTTACGGTTTGGTGCCGAGGGAATTCGTATTGCATGCTCAGGAAGACTGGGGGGTGCGGAAATGGCTCGCCGGGAATGGTATCGGGAAGGAAGGGTTCCTCTTCATACCTTACGTGCGGACATTGATTACGGGACGACCATAGCCAAAACCACTTATGGAGTTATAGGAGTTAAGGTCTGGGTCTTCAAGGGAGAAGTTCTTTCAAAAGAGAAATCATCAAAAAAAGGGCAAGTGGATAGTGTTACCTATAACGTTTGAGAAAGCAATCCGGAGTAATAAGTCATGTTAATACCGAAGAAAGTGAGGTACCGGAAAGTCCACAGAGGGAGGATGACTGGGAAAGCTTATCGTGGATCTAGATTAGTTTTTGGTGATTATGGCTTAAAGGCCTTGGAGCCGGGATGGATTACTAACAGGCAGATTGAAGCGGCTCGAATTGCTATTACGAGATATGTAAAAAGGGGCGGCAAGATATGGATCAATATCTTTCCTGATAAACCCGTCAGCCAAAAACCGGCCGAGACCAGAATGGGAAAAGGAAAAGGACCACCAGAGCATTGGGTTGCCGTCATAAGGCCTGGTAAGATCCTCTATGAAATGGAGGGGGTCTCACCTGAAATAGCCCGTGAGGCTATGAGGCTAGCTTCGCATAAGCTGCCTATAAGAACGAGATTTGTTACCAGATAGGTGGTGAGACGATGAAAGCAAAAGAAATTAGAGAATATAGTGATGAGGAATTAGGTCAAAAAGAGGCTGATTTACGGGAAGAGCTTTTCAAATTACGGTTCCAGACTGCTTCCGGGCAATTGGAAAATTTCATGAGGATTCGCTTGTTAAGGAAGGATATTGCTAAGGTCTTAACGGTGTACCGGGAAAGATTGGCCGGAAGGTAGAACAGGAGGTAAGGTAACAATTTGATGAAGAGCAGAGGACAAAGGAAAAAAAGAAGCGGTACAGTCATCAGTGATAAGATGGACAAAACTGTGGTTGTCGAGGTAAGAAGGACAGTTATGGATCCTACTTACAAAAAGGTCATCCAAAGAAGAAAACGTTATAAAGCGCATGATGAAGAAAACCAATATAAGGTAGGCGATAAAGTCATCATCATGGAAACGAGGCCAATAAGCAAAGATAAGCGGTGGAGAGTATTAACTCCGTTATCCTCGAATTGAGAGAGTGGGAAGATTGAGGGTGTATAATCATGGTTCAAGTTCAAACAATGCTTGATGTAGCTGACAATACCGGGGCAAAGCGGGTGATGTGTATTAAGGTGTTGGGCGGTAGTCGGAGAAGGTACGCTACGATCGGGGATGTTATTGTAGTAACAGTGAAAGAAGCTACACCTAACTCGGCTGTAAAAAAAGGAACGGTCAACAAGGCTGTTTTAGTTCGAACAGCCAAGGAAGTACGCCGTCCGGATGGCTCTTATATTAAATTCGACAGGAATGCTGCGGTATTGATCAATAATCAGGGAGAGCCGATGGGAACACGAATTTTTGGGCCGGTAGGAAGAGAACTCAGGGGCAAAAATTTTTCAAAAATTGTTTCTCTAGCTCCAGAAGTTCTATAAGGAAGCAAGACTAATGAATCCGAAAATGAACAAGGCTAAGAAACGGACGAATAAAATTCGAAAAGATGATCTGGTTTATGTGATTGCTGGAAAGGCAAAGGGCAAAACAGGAAAGGTGCTCGGTGTCTTATCTGATAAAAATCGGGTTGTTGTTGAGAACGTCATGATGGTTAAAAGACATACTAAACCGACCCAGCAGCAGCAGCAGGGTGGGATAGTTGAAAAAGAGGGTTCTATTCATATCAGTAATATTATGTTAAAATGTGGAAAGTGTAACAATCCTACTCGAGTTGGATTTATTGAACTCGATAATGGGGAGAAGGCAAGGATATGTAGGAAGTGTAAAGAGGTTATTAGCTGAATTTTACGTACCTCTTGGTAAAGATAAATAGGAAAGGGCTATGGTTCGTTTAAAACAAAAGTATAAAGAGGAAATTTTACCTGCACTCTGTCAGGAATTCGAATATAAAAACGTGCTGCAAGCTCCCAAAGTAGTCAAAATTGTTATTAATATGGGTGTGGGAGAAGCGATTCAGAATGCCAAGGCCCTGGACTTCGCCTGTGAAGATTTAGCTCAAATTGCCGGACAAAGGCCAATGGTTACTCGTGCTAAGAAGTCTATTGCCGGATTTAAGTTGCGAGAAGGAATGGCAATTGGCTGTAGGGTAACTTTGAGAGGTACCCGGATGTATGAATTTCTGGATCGACTAGTATCAGTAGCCTTACCCCGAATTCGAGATTTTAAAGGGGTGTCTGAGAAATCCTTTGACGGGCGGGGAAACTATAATTTCGGGCTTACTGAACAGGGAATATTTCCAGAGATTGATTATGACAAAATTGACAAGGCAAGAGGCATGAATATCACGGTGGTAACAACCGCTAAAACAGATAAGGAATCACGGTCGTTACTCAAAAGATTCGGACTCCCGTTCAGGGGGGAGAGACCAGAGTAAAAAGATCGAAAAGGTCTAAAAGATGAGGTAGAGTCTTGGCAAGAAAAGCGATGATTGTCAAAGCAAATCGAAAACCGAAATTTGCTGTAAGAAAATATCACAGATGTGGATTATGTGGCCGGCCACGTGCTTATATGAGACGGTTTGGATTATGTCGAATTTGTTTTCGGCAGCTCGCCTTACGGGGTGAAATTCCAGGCGTTACAAAGTCTAGCTGGTAATATTGAAAGGGAAGGAATTATGGCCTTAACGGATCCTATTGCTGATTTGCTAACAAGGGTAAGAAATGCTAGCATGGCAAAATTCCAATCAGTAGATATTCCATCTTCAAAATTAAAGCAGGAAATTGTCCGTATCTTTAAAGAGGAAGGATATATCAGAGCTTATAAAATCATTGAGGATCAAAAACAGGGAACAATTCGTGTCTATTTGAAATACAATGAAGATAATCGAGCGGTTATCAGTAACTTGAAAAGGATTAGCAAGCCCAGTAGAAGGGTATACGTAAAGAAGGATGAAATCCCGAAAGTTTTAGGTGGTATGGGGATTGCTGTCATATCTACTTCCAGGGGAATCCTGACAGACAAGAATACTCGGCGGTTGGGATTGGGTGGCGAGGTTTTATGCCACGTTTGGTAAAAAGGATGGCCTATCATGTCTAGAATAGGAAAACAGCCAATAGTTATACCTAATGGGATTATCGTTCAAATTGATAAAAATGTGGTGTCTGTGAAGGGCCCTAAGGGGTTCTCTACGCTCGTCATACATCCTACCGTCAATGTTGAAATGCAGGACGAAGAGATCAGGGTAAAACCGAATTCGGAAACAAAAGTAGCTCGTTCGATTCATGGTTTAACGCGGGCCTTGATATTTAATATGGTTGAGGGTGTCAGGAACGGTTTTGAGAGAAAACTTGAAATCGTCGGCATTGGGTATAAAGCGAATGTCTCAGGCAGATCATTAAACCTGAACCTCGGTTTTTCACACCCAATTGAATATTCGATCCCTGACGGCATTGAAATCCAGGTTGAGAAGCAGATTAATATCTTTGTCAGGGGAATTGATAAACAGAAAGTTGGTCAAGTCTGCGCTGAAATACGGGGTTTCAGACCACCGGAACCATATAAGGGCAAGGGAATTCGCTATGAGGGTGAATCTGTAAGAAGGAAGGTTGGAAAAACCGGAGCATAAGAGTTCTTGAAGGAGAATACGTGAAAGCAAATCAAAGTCAGACTGCAAGAAGGATTCGCCACGCGAGAGTGCGAAAGAAGATCAAGGGAGTAGAGGATCGACCTCGTCTTGTTGTCTTCAAATCGGCCAAACATACCTATGCCCAGATTATCGACGATGAGCACGGGAAAACATTGGCTTCGATTTCTACCCTGTCCTCAAAATTTCGGGAAAGGCTGCAATACGGTGGCAATGTTTCGGCTGCTAAGGTTATAGGAGAATTGATTGCCAAGGAATCTCTTCATGTAGGAATCAAGAAGGTAGTTTTCGATCGTGGAGGATATTTGTTTCATGGAAGAGTTAAGGCCTTGGCAGAGAGTGCCAGAGAAGGGGGACTGGAATTCTAGAATGATGGAGGTAAGCGTTTGGCTAAGGTAAATCCAGATCAGTTTGAATTAGTGGACAAGGTTGTTCACATAAATCGAGTTGCTAAAGTCGTCAAGGGTGGGCGAAGGTTCGGGTTCAGTGCCCTCGTTGTTGTGGGAAATGCTGATGGCTATGTGGGGATCGGATTGGGTAAAGCCAATGAAGTGCCTGAAGC
>Ga0307378_10002395_pt1 | contig 28816 bp, 30 predicted proteins | sample UN1MG_FD_202238 | JGI IMG/M metagenome (GOLD analysis project Ga0307378, IMG submission 202238) | Soil microbial communities from Risofladan, Vaasa, Finland - UN-1 | ecosystem: Environmental > Terrestrial > Soil > Coastal area > Acid sulfate soil | place: Finland: Risofladan, Vaasa | collected... | reverse complement strand
CAAGTTTAACGGCATCGATTTTAAATTGTTTCGAGTAGCTCTTTTTCTTCGTTGTCATTTTGCACCTCCAAAAGTTTTATTCTTATAACACACTTTTCGAGGTGTCCACTATACCTGTACCACTTCAATCCCCATAGGCCCAAGCAAAAAGAGCAGTGCTGCCTCGCGTGTTCCCAACCCCGCGATAGTTATAGGCAACAAGGTCAGTAAATTTGTCATTGCCATTATCACGGCCAGTGCAGAATAAGAAATCGGTAAATTAAAAGCCTGTGCAATCAGAAAACATTGATAAAAAAAGAGAGAATATGCCAATATGGTCAACATCACCGCCTGCCACAAACGCCATTGAAATAATGCATGCAACCCGTCAGTAAATTGATCCAATCCTTCCTTGAAAGATCCTGTAGTTCTTGATTTTGCTATCAGGCGGTAAACCCAGCCAATGACCCTTTTGAAATCGCCAACAGTAAACAGCAGAATCAGAATGGCCACAGCACCTGCAAAACCGAGAAGTGCCATATTCTTTGCACCTTGCCATGGATTCAACCATAGCATCCCACACATAGCGACTGCGATCAGGATGGAAAGATCAAGGAGACGATCAAGAAGCACACTGGAAAGCCCCTGACTTAACGTAGATATTCCAGCCTTTTTCAAATAGAAAACTTTAGAAAACTCACCAATGCGGCCTGGAGTTATTGCGCCGAGTGACACGCTGCTTAAATAGTACAAAAAAGAATCCCACGCCCGAACATAATACCCCTGCCAAGATAATAACAGCCGCCACCGCAGTGCCTTAATCCAAATAATTGGGATAGTTAATATTACACCAGCACATAAAAACCTAATATGTGACCGATTAAGAATATCCGCAAAACCATGCCAGTCTGCTCTTGCGACTATAAAAGCAAAAATAAACAAGCCGATACAGCGGCCAACATGTTTCATTTTCGAGCTACGAGCAATTGATTCGCCATCATGAAATCCAAGTGAAGCCTCCGCATCCATTTTTCAACAAAGAACTCAAAGGGTATTCCAATGGGTGACAACATGAATTTTTGGGTTTTTAGCACAGTAAAATCGCTTTTTCGCGCTAAATCACTCAATTGCGCAAGATTCATTACCTCGTTGTGCTGATCATCCTTTAGATGCCCTACCGTGGTTGCTATATGTTCCCAAAAGGGATCAGGGGCGGTCAGCACTATAATCCCCCCCCCATTCAATACCCTTTTGGCTTCTCGCATGGCTTTGGCGGGGTCAGGGACATGCTCAATAACCGCTGTAGCTATTGCCACATCAAAAGAATCATCAGGAAAATCGAGCGACTGCATGTCTCCCTGAATTAGTTTCAGATCAGGAAATTTTGTCTTTCCAAAATTAACCAGATCCTGGTTATATTCAACCCCAACGCAACAAGCTTGAGGGTATTGCCGATGGATCAAATCCAGCATTCTTCCGTCAGCGGCCCCAAGGTCAATTATCTTTTTGGGCGGTTTTGAGGCAAAGTTCTCAATTGCCGCCAACACTTCATATGTGCGGCGCCAAAGCCGATATTTCAGAGACTTTTTGGTCTCTCGTTTTTTGGCATATTCAATATCCATAGAACCTGCATGCGCTATTTTATGCACAATTCGAGGGTCTCTCCATCTGTTTTTGATAAACATATTAAAGCAACCTATTGCATGACCAGCACTTTAGCGGCAGCTACAGCCTTTTTTCTGAATTCACCAAGAGATCTCAAACCTCGTATCCTTTTGAAGATATATGAAGGACGAAAATAGAATGATTTATAGCCCTTAACTAACAGTTCATGCAATTCATCCCTCGTAAACATCTCTGCCCAATGGGGAGGAATAAAATCACTTGTTGGATTTTTTGCAAATTCTCTCCAATAATCCTTTTTAATGACTCCATTCGCTAAACCATCAAAATAGATTTTAGTCCCCGGAAAAGGTGTTAAAATAGTTAGATGCACATAATCCGGTTTTAGATCCTTCATAACCTTAAATGTCTGATAAATATCTTCTAACGTTTCTTTTGGGCTCCCTATCATAAAATATGCCAGGATCGGTATTTCATATTTCCTTGTAAGATTAAAAACTTCTTTTACTTGATTTATGGTAATGCCTTTATTAAGTACTTTTAAAATCTTATCAGTGCCAGCTTCTACCCCATAGTGAATTCCCTGACATCCTGCTTTTTTCAGATGTGCTATTACTTTTTCATTTACGGTATCAACTCTTGCCCTTATATCCCAGCCGATATTTAACTTTCTTCGGATGATTTCATTGCAAACATCTATAACCCGCCCCTTATTTACTGTGAAGGTATCATCATAGATCAGGAATTCATGAATCCCCAGTTTTGTGCATGCTTCGAGTTCATCAACCACATTAACACTGGAGCGAGCTCTGAATATTTTGCCCAAATGGGGGCGATCGCAAAACGAACATTTAAAAGGACAACCTCGGCTTGTGAAAACTGTTGTAACAACACCGCCCTTCGATAACAATGAGGTATATTTTTTGTATGGGACTAAATGGCGTGCGGGAAAAGGCAGCTCGTCAAGATTGCTAATCATGGGGCGTTTCCCTGTGTTTATTATCTTTCCATTGTCTTCAAAAACCAGACCCGGTATTTCCCCTAATTCTGATTTTTCATCAATTGCGTTTATAAGGTCTGCAAACGCTACTTCGCCTTCTCCTAAAACCAAGTAGTCGACATTCTTCAGTTTTATCGTTTCATCCGGGAATAAGTTTACATGTGGACCGCCAAGCACGACCTTAACAGTATCGTCTATTTCCTTAACAATATTTGCGGTGTTAATTACATCAACCATTGTCATTGTCATGGCGGTGATACCAACAACATCTGGTCGGATAGAAGCTATTTTTGCCTGTAAAGAAGAATAATCGAGTTTATCAACCTGAGAGTCTATTACAGTTACATTGTGTTTCGTATGCCTTTCCATAAAGGCCGCGATATACAAAAGACCCAATGGAGGATTATAGCCCCTTTCTTCTTCTACAATTGAAGGGTTGTTTCCCATTATTTCATTCAGCCGCGGCGGATTAATTAAAAGAATCCTCATGTTATTGAAGCCTCTTGTCTATAAGATCTGCCAGCATACCAATCGCCAGCACCATAACTGAAGTCATTAGAATAACCCCGAATGTCACATCCATAGCTTTCCCAGTTAAAAGCCAACTGCCAATCAGTACCAGAAACGCAAACAATGCCAAAAACAAACTCAAGGGAATAAAAACCTTTAACGGGTTAAAATACAGGACGGTTCTGATAATCAATTGAATGAAATTAAGGGTATCGTAAATGGGCCTTATTTTTGACTTTCCTTTACGCTTAAAATAGTCAATCGGAACATATTCTACGCTATAACCATTCGTCAACATGGCCAGCGTGATGGTGGAAGTAAATGAAAAGCCATCCGGAAGAATATTTAAATATTTTTCAACCACTTCCTTTTTCATTACCCGCAAGCCAGAATTGATATCCAGTATTTTTGTATTGGTTAAATAGTTAGCAAGTTTGGATATAAACCATTTTGCAGGTCTTCTGATTAAGGGAATCTCAACATTTTTGCCAACACGCGCGCCCACTATCATATCAAAATTACCTTTTTCATACATCCCCACTAATTCCGGAACGCGCTCATTCGGATATGTTCCGTCTGCATCGGTGATCACAATACACTCGTTGCGTGCGTTTGAAATTCCTGTCTTCAATGCTGCGCCATAACCACGATTTTGCTCATGGCGACAGATTTTCACCTTTTCTAAGTCCAATCCTTTCAGATTACTTACTTTTTCTTCTGAGCCATCATCCACCACAATGATTTCTGGAAACTCCTTCCAGTTCATTCCAATCAAGTGGTTTACCGTCTTAATAATAGATTCTTCTTCATTATATGTGGGAATTATCATACTAAACTTCATGAAAAATCTCCTGAACCATTTGCAATAATTCAATTTTGTTCAAGGCCAAAATGGAATCTATTTATAAGTATTTTATCCCTTCATCTGTTCCACTTTCCTTCGCGCTACACCCACGGAAGAAATTAAGCCAACTGCAGCAATATATACAAACAGGTATTCCACTAAAACCCTTCCTCTCATATATGGAGCTTCACCAACAAAACCATAAAAAAGAGCTGTCAGAAATATGGAATTGATTATTAAATAAAATTCTTTTTTATACCCCTCGACAAAAAGAATTATTCCGCCAATAACCCCCATAACATACATAGTTAATGTATATGTTATGGCGTAGTAGCCATGAGTATCAATAGGCCCGCCATCGGTTATGTATAAATAGTAATGTCGGAATAAATTTGTCGCAAATCTAGCATACAGTGGCATCTTATCGGTATGAAAAATCACTTTCCTGGCAGTAATGGCTTTAGCCAAATGGCTTAAAAAAGGCGACAACGAGTTATATGAATAAACATACCATAACCAGGGAATAACAAGAACAAGATACATAAAAATAACTATCCCAACATTCCTTTTAGGCTCTTTTAAGATCAGCATTGTTGTGATTAATGCCACGAAATTTATGAATGTCACTTCCCTGACATGAAAAGCCAGAGCATAAACAGCCCCTAATAATATATATTTTAGCTTATTGTTCATCTCAAAGTAGATGAACATACCCAAAATCAATATGCCCATAGCCGGTATATCTGTTAATATGAAAGGTGAAAAAAAAAGTATCAGAGGATTACCCGCAATAAAAATTACAGCCACAATAAAAGATAACCAGTACCCAGCCGATCCGTATTTTTTTATGACCATATAAGCAAGTAATGTTAGAAAAAAAGAAATTATAATAATATTTATCAAAGATATAATAAAATCTGAATTATAGCCGAATATTTTCAGTAATATTGCTAAATAAAAAATAAAAACTGGACGCAAACCACGGGTATAAAGATACTCTAACGGCTTTTCTCCTTCCGCTATCTGTTGCGCGATGTTTTTATAATAGCCCCCATCGTTGGTCGCGGCTTTAGTTACTTCTATTCTATATATTGTCCAATCTATATATTTCGTAGCAAAAGAAATTAAAAAGAACATAACCAGTAGAAACACTACTAAGTACCTTTTATTTTGCCCCAAGAAAGCACTAATTCTCATTTTAATTGTCGCACCATAATTTCACTAATCTCAAATTACCTCTGTTATGCATGGCATGCTGAAAAAGTAAGCAATTTTGTTTAATCATCTGTAAAAATCAACTTCTTTCCTGGAAAGCCCGAGATATAGCTAAAAGTTGTGGACGGGGATAATATGGAAATCGGAAAATCCATGTTATTTACGGATGGCTTCGAGGTTTAGACTTAACTTGTACTCTTTACCACCGACAATAAACTTTCTCCCTGCCCAATCATCAAAGTTGTAGTATGGTGCAGATTTCGGGTCCCATTCTCTTATTGTGGTAAATCCGCAATGCTCAAGCAGTCCGTAAAGGGAATTGTAATTAAATACGGCCGCGTGATAATCAAACTCATCTTCTTGTCCGCCAAACAGTGGCAGTTTAATAGCATCTATACTTTTTTCGTGATCCCGGTAGATCTCAATAATGGTATCAAAATTAGGAACAGCTAAACGTAGGACACCTCCGTGTTTTAAGCGACTGAACCAATTAGAGAAAGTTTGTATAAGTTTTCGATGAGATATATGTTCGAGGACATGGCACGCATATATTAAATCGATTGAATTATTATTAAATTGTGCAAGCTCTAAACTCTTGGATGTATAGTGCACGTGGGGCATTGACCGGGCATCTATATTGATATATCGAGCGTCATTTTGTTCGCCGCATCCGATGTGGACTAGGATCTCTCCAGAGGGATTATTTGGAAACGGCGGAACCCGAAATCGTCGAATCAGCGGTCCACACGTCACCGTATGGAAGGTTTTTAATTTACTATAAATTTTCTTATAGATATATACGATGTCCTTGTTTTGCATAAGCATCAATTTGCCGCAGCCAATACGTTATTGTTTAAAATGGTTGAATAAATATTGCATATCCAGTGAATGTACGACAACGCTCGGATTAGAAGCACAGCCTATTGTAGGATGGAATCCAAATTACTTTCGCTGTCATCACTGACTGGTTCTACGCTGATATCATCAATAATGCCAATTTCTTCAAGATTTATAATGTTATAGAGAAAAGGGGCTTGCTGTACATTACCGTTTTCAAAAAAAGTTTTCGGATACGCATTATTATATTCAAGATATTTGTAAAGCGTATATGATGGGATACCAAGGGCTGCTGAATAAAGCAAAGAAGTGGATGCAACAGAATAACAGGCCCTTATATTGTTAATATTGATATTCAAATGCATTTGAGAACTAAGCCCCCCTTTATATAGCTCGTATTCCACATTTTCCATGCCATCCATTACATTGCCTTGATCGAGTGGGTGTGGCTTACAGATGACTTTGTAATTTCTGTAAAATTTTGATAACTGCACAAAGAATCTTCTAATTCTATTTTTGTGCTCTTCGCTTGAAAGGCTGCTTCCATACTCACTTAACTCTCTATCACTATAGAAGACAATGATGTTTTTCTTGGAAATATCCATTTCCAAGACTGGCTTAACAACATGAAAAGAAGGTGCAGAATCGTTCGGAGGTTGTTTATGGTCAATGCGACGTTCATAAGGGCTAATAAGGATAACGATCATATCACGTGGTTCGTTTTTATATTTATAAGACAAGACTTTATGAGCGCGGACTGGATAAAGACTCAAGACTTTAGTGTAAAACATAGTTAATAAAGTCGTAGGTATTCGTACGCTGGTTTTCACGTAATAGTCTGCTCTGAGGCTAATAAGCTTTTTACATTTTTTATTTTTCTTTAGCGTACTTATTAAAGCGTTTACAGGTAAGTATGCAGAACAGTCGGAAATAATACTGAAGTTTTTGATATCAGAAATGCTTGATCTGAACCACTTACGAAATTTATTTATAAAAATAAAATACCTAATAAACCCTCTGATAATATTTTTTTCATAATGAATATCAGGTAAGATTATTACATAGTCATATTTGTCAGAATATAAATCTATTATTTCCTGTGTTACGTAAGGATGTCGACACATAATTAGGACACATAAAGATCTCCCATTGTCAATTTTCCTAAAACAATCATAATCTACAAGAGATCCTGGGTGATACGATATGAAGAATATTGCGTTTTTCAAATGGTTCTCCGACTCTCTTCAATTTACTTGGCTAACTCAGGCGATTTTGCGGGTCTTTAATCAATATTTACAACGTCTATGTTATTCAGGATAGAATTAACGATATGGTTCATTGCTTTATCATTTTCAATGAAATATTTGTAATTTTTGAGAACCTCCCAGTCAATACAGTGCCCCAGCCACATATCATCTTTATAAAAAGGTATACGCATATTTTGTCTGAAAATATAATGATATGCATATTTTTCAATTATATCATAGCTCGCATGCGGAAATATATACAGCGGATCAGGGTTATCTATTAATTGAAAATATTCATTTTTAGATTTTATCTTATAGACAACACCTGGGTCTGTGTAATGAGTATTCCCAGCAACCAAAACAGGCTTTTTGAAAAACGAGTATTCAAGACCGACCGTCCCAAAGTATGTAATGCCAATACAACCTTTGTCCATAAGGTCGTAACTTGTAAAAGGTAGATTATTTTGCATCAGGATAATATTATCCGGCAGCTTGTTAAAAAGATTGAGAATCACATCACCACCACCGTGCTTTTGATAATCCCACACGGAATATTCTGCAGGGTGCGGTTTGATAAAGAGGTAAGCATCTTTTCTATTTCTCATAAAATATTCAATAGTCTCTCTCAACCATTCTATGTGGCCCTCAAAACAATCGGATGCTACATCCTCAAAACCCCTATCCCATAATGAATGCATGTAAAGTACAAATTTTTTTCTGGTTGAATTCAACGATTTTATAAACTCATCATCCATACCATTTTTTTTCTCATAAAACGTTAAATAGTCAAAAGACTTCCCTTCTTTCCTTTTCAATAAAAATGAATGTATCTGTTCTTTTTGTTCTTTTAATAACGGCTCGTTCTTTTTTTGTTCCCAGGTCGTTTTTGCTGGTACATCTTTTCTTACATCCTTCATTTTATCTTCATTTAAAGTCCATTTGTTAAACTCAAGATATCCCAACCCCGGTGTCCATCCCATCCCGAAAACATAAACATTAACCCCTTGTCTGCCTAAATATTCAGAAAATGGTCCCCAACTTGTGTAACAGCCATGGAGGGTTAAAAGGTGCGTGGGTTTTTCAATTTCATGTAAATTTTTTGCTACTTTGACAGTAATCATCCCTCTGTAGACGCTGTCTCTCAATTTCCTAAGATGTAATACATTGTTTTTATCAAAGAGAAACTGAAATGCAAATTCCACTGAATCAAGCGCGTGGCGTCCTACATTCACGCCCATATATTGATAATTTTCAAGTTCTCCATCGGACAGATTTTCCACTTCATCGTTTATTTGTTCAACCTCACTCTTGCTTATAAACTGATTAAAATATATAAAATCATTTGGAAAGTTTTTTATATGATATTTACGTTCCTTACGACATATATAACATAAAACTTTACTATCCATCGCCGTGTCACCATCGCACGAAGGAAGTACATTACCGCAAACAAGGTTTTTAACATTAGCACCATTAAACCTGAAGAAATCAGACGAAACTTTTTCAAAAACTGCCTGATGGTGTGTTGCATATGTTCTCAGACCGTAAATAATCACCTTATTTCTATTGTTTTTATTATTTGGATAAGATTTCCAATACTCCTGCATACCATAATGTCCAAAATAGGCTTTTAAATTATTTATCGTCTTAGGTAGTGTAAAAGGGATCCACGAGAAAAAATGGATGACCTTAAATAACAGTATTTTAAGAACAATCTTGGTTGCTTTGATCATCGCTTACCTATTGCTTCTAAAGGGGATTGCTTCCCATTAAGCCCTAATAATATCTGAGTCAGAATTGACCATCTTGTCCCACTGCTCCTTGAACAAAGCCATATGGACAACATCCACCTCCTGACCTTCAAAGAGATAGTGTCTTTTTCGAACACCATCGTTGATCATACCGACCCGATCCATCAATTTCTGCATTGGAACATTCACCGAAAGGGTTCCGGCAGTTACTTTCCGCAGATGAAGATGTTTAAATAGATAATTGCACACACCTGTCCAGGCTTCACGGCCATACCGCTTATTCTGTGCTTCTTTTGCACCAATTAAGATACCTATATCGGCAAGCAAGTTCTTTTCACTCACATATGCGTTGATATTGCCGATATGTCCCAAACCGTTCTCCATCTCTTCAATGGCCCAAAAATAGTTTGGTGTCCCCTCAAAAGACTCTTGGTAACTACGGCATGATTCGAGGTCATGTTTTCTGTGGCGCTGTTCGCTGTACCGCATCACTTCCGAGTCGTTGAGCCATCCTACATACCGAGGAGTCAGATGTCTCTCACAAAAAGGCGTGATTAGGAGCCGGCTTGTTCTTATATCAGGCGACCTTGCCATAGGATTTTAATAAATCTTCGACAAATGACACTACCCGCTGCAATGAACCAAAAATGATATTGTTATTATGGTCGTTAATTTGCCGATTTATTGAATCTCCTTCCAATAATCTCGGTAGAATTGATTTCAAATCAGAACGTAATGTTACAAAAGGTGTAAGGCCTATTCTGATGCTGTGTAACATTTTTTCCTCCCCTACACGGGGTATAATTGAAAGTGTCGGCCTGCCCATTAAAGCAGCTTCCATTATTGACATAGAGGTAGTCCCAACGACTAAATCTGCAATGTAAAGCAATTCAAGGGGCGAACCACCACTACTGATGTAATCGAATTCATCTACATATGTTATGTAATCGGCCAATCTATCTTTAGGGTGTAGCCGTAAAACAAGATAGGGACAAGGTGAAATCATCTTTATTGCATCCAAGAATTCTTCAAGTATGATCTCGGTTCGTCCATTGCTTCTCTCTCTTCCAATGAACGTATATTCAGTCAAATGCTCAGGGGGTACCTGTTTACTGACCCTTATCGATCCTTCAGTGAGAAATACTACCACCTTTCGGTTTAACGGTACATCCGGAAGTACACGCCGTCTTAGAATGTTACGATCCTCCCTGTTGAGGTCCTTTGCAACTTTTAGAACATTGTCATAATGAGGGTTCCCGGATACAAAAATCATTTCTGACGAGAAACCAAGCTTTATAAGCTCTATCATTGTAAACTCATCCGACACAAGGATCCAATCAGGAGTATAATTTATGGGAGAATCACTGCCTCCGCGGAAACGATTTTCTAAATTCATAAAAGCATCAACAATGCCAACGCTTGCAACCCCTTTAGAAGATATTGCCTCTATTAGTTTCAGCCCAAGGGTATCTGGATTCTCTGTAGTCCCCACTACTAATAGCCGCGGCATGAAGACATCTATGATTTGGTCTGGAGTAAGAGAATGGTGTACAGTCAGGGTTTTCACACCCTCTCTAAGAAGGTAGTCACATGCAATACCCCTCGACAAAAGGGTCACGCTTATGTCGCGCTCAGCAAGGGCCTCAGGCAACGGCATTATAAAGTTGGCAGCGCCCGGATCTTCAACAAATATAAGCACATCTGTTCTGTTCTGTACCATAATTTAACCACTAATGGTTTTCACATCAATTTTTCTAAGTTCTTCTAAATTAGTCCACACTTTATTAAACGCCTGAATAATCAAATCAACTTCATCATCTGTATATGCATAACTACACAAAGCAATCTCCATAAACCTTCTGTCTTGTAATGCTTCCGCGACTGGACAAATACCCTTCTCATATGAAACATGCCCCTTATAGAATTCAGCGTTCCATGGAAAACCCATTCCGCCATAAGCTATTCTATGTTGATAGATGGGAAGCAAGTGCAAATTCATATAACTACCACCAATAGGCACACCCTCTGCCTGCAACGCCAGGACAACTTTATCACGGGAAACCCCTGTAGTTTCCGCTTCATATACAAAGGGGTAATCATAGTAGACATGGGTACAATCTGGTTTGACAACAGGCGTTCGTAATGCCTTTAAGTCTTTAACTCCTTTCGTTAAACGGTCTGCGGCAGAAATTCTTTCTGCAGTGAGTTTCTGAAGTTTCTTTAGCTGTTCTATCCCGATAGCGGCCTCAATTTCAGTCATCCGGAAGTTGAAACCAATCATATTGGACAGATCTTTAACACCTTTACCTTCAACTACAGCTTCTGCATGATTACGAATAAGCTGCAGTCGCTCAGCCAGTACCGGATCATTGGTTACACAAACACCACCTTCCCCCGTATGAATATGCTTATGATAATTCAAACTATATACACCTATGTGGGCAATGGTTCCAACATATTTTCCCTTATATAATGCACCCGGCGCCTGAGCGGAATCTTCTATCACTTTCAGATTATGGTTGCGGGCAATCTCCATAATTTCATCAAGTTGGGCCGCATGCCCAAAAATATCAGGAAGCATAATGGCCTTGGTTTGCGGCGTAATGTTTTTCTCAATAGCAGCAGGGTCAAGATTAAAGGTTTCTTCTTCAATGTCCGCAAATACCGGAATCGCGTTCCATACTAAAATTGATGTGGCCGAAGCGGTCATAGTCCAAGGACTAACGATCACTTCATCCCCTGGCTCAATCCCAATAGCCCCTATTGCTGCTATAAGGCCTGAGGTAGCTGAATTAACCGTCACCGCATGTTTCACAGAAAAATAACTTTCCCATGCCCTTTCAAATACTTTAACCTTTTCCCCACCATAAAAATCATCGCTCCATGTTCCCAAAAACCGAGAGAGTACCCCGGTTTCCACTACAGCTTTGGCAGCTTCAGCCTCTTCTTTTCCGATAGACTTGTACGGGGAAAGCTCTCCAGGAATAGTTTTAGGACCGCCCAAAAGTGCAAGTTCGCTCATAATAATCCTTTTCTCTGCTCAAAAATACTTTCAACAACAGCTAAGGTATCGGTAGCACTTTTACCATCTGAATTCAGAGGTGTCCCTTTTGTTAAATTCTGATAAAGTGCTTCCAAGACATGCCATTGATAACGTTTTAAATCTGTTGGGATTGTTTGTTTTTCCTGACTTAAGACAATATAACCAGAAAAGACTGGATGGGGTATGGTCTTGCGGTATTCAATAATAGTGCCGCTTTCCTTATAAGTGATCATCCCTTTGGTTCCAATTAACTCCATCCCTGCTAATAAAAAGCATTCTTCCTTAGCAGCCAAAAAATACATGGATGTCTTACCAAAACGCACACAAACATCAGGTTCAGGGTCTTCTCCTGCCCAATCTCGCCCTTTTTCGATAATACGAAAATGGGTTGTTTCTCCTAGTAAGAATCGTGCTAAGTCCACAAAGTGGGAACCATTATTCATGAAGCCCTTGGTATACCAAACCGTACCTTTATAAATTTCTCCAAAATCTCGATTCTGAATAGCACTTCTTAACGCAAGGACACCAGGATCAAAACGTCGTATGTAGTTAACAAGCAATGCGCAATTATTTTCCTCAGCCATCGAAAGCATATTCCTGGCATCAACTACGCAGGCCGCTATAGGTTTCTCACAAAGCACTGCAAGGGGCAGATAGTTTATCACTTCTTGAAATATCTGAAAATGATGAGATGTCGGAACACCGATAGAAAATACCTCAGGTTCGTGGTGTAACATCAAAGTCTGCAAATTCGCATATGCCGGCCGACCAAACTTCTTTTCAAATCGTACCCGTTGAGTCTCGTCAGGATCAACTGCCCCAAGCAGATCAAAACCCTCATGATATGCAAAACCTGCTGCATGGGTTAAAACAGTGGAATCGTCTGCATTGCTATAATCATATTCCTGCCCGATCCGTCCCAGACCAATAACTGCAGAAGAAAATTTCCTCATTGAATTGCGTCCTATTAACGTACTGTCTTCTGCTGGATATGCTGATTGATCTCAATCAATCTGGGTTTTCGGTCCAACAAATCCAGAATATCATATAAACTGAATTCAGGATTCTCTGGATATAATTCTTCAAAGATTGTATTTATAAGAGTAAAATCCTCCACAGTATCAACTGTCAGCCGCAGATTCCAATACTTCTCAGGAAGACCACTTTCTACGCTATATAGTGAAAACCGTTCGGGATGTTGATAGATATAGAGAGATACATGCTCACGATCAACAGGATTTTGTGTCAAACGAGCCACTTCCTCCAGCACTGCAATCGAGAAGACCTCTACATCAAATCCTCTGGGAAAGGTCGACTTCAGCCCATCCCCAACATAGTCATACTCGTTCGACAGGTAGGTGTTCACCACTTTATCTACTACAGATGGATCAATCAGGGGGCAATCGCCGGTCGTTTCAACAATTATATCGGCACCATGGACATGTGCGGCCTGCAGAACACGATCCAGCACATCGTCTTCGCTTCCGCGATAACAACCAACCCCCAATCTCACCGCAAGGTCTTCAATTGCGTCACAGGATGGATGAGTTGTTGTAGCGACTACAATACCATCTATCCGTTGCGCCATCTTAAGCCGTTCAATCATCAGGGCAAGCATCGGCTTACCAAGAATTGTCTTTAACACTTTACCGGGCAGCCTAGTGGAGCGCATCCTCGCTTCAATCGTTGCTATTATTTTCATCCTTTATTCCTTTATGAATGTATTTTCACTTTATCAAATCCCAGCTCAACGGAGTTCCCTTTTCAATGTTTGATGTTGCTTTTTTCCCCAATATTTCTTCTATGTATTTCGGTGATAGCCCATCACCAGGCCGAATTGATCGAATGTTTTTTTCAGTGAATTCCTCACTTTTTTTAATATCTTTTACAACAAAAAGTGACCTTCTATATATATGGCTGGCTTTTTCTTTTACCGTAATTCCATAACTGATTTTACCGAGCGCCTTTTCCGCTGTTCTGATTGCATCTACCATTTCCTTGAATTCATTCGGCTCCAGAGAAAATGCGCTGTCCGGACCGGGGATATCACGCGACAATGTAAAATGTTTTTCAATGATACATGCGCCCAATGCCACCGCCGCTACAGGCACGGCAATGCCCAAGGTATGATCGGAAAGACCGGTTGGCACATTAAAAGCTTCTGCCAAATGGGGAATCGTTCGCAAACTCATCTCCTCCGGTGGCGCCGGATAAGCGCTGGTGCATTTCAGCAAGGCCAATTGGTTGCCGCTTGCTTTACGAATGGCGCTTACAGCCTCGTCAATTTCAGCCAGGGTTGCCATACCGGTTGACATGATGATGGGTTTGCCGGTCTGTGCAATCTTACGCAATAGAGGAATGTCCACAAGCTCAAAAGATGCTACCTTATAAGCCGGAACATCCATCTTCTCTAAAAAATCTACCGCAGTATGATCAAAAGGTGTAGAAAACAGGTCCATACCCAAATCGTTGGCTATTTTCTTTAATTTCGGCTGCCACTCCCAGGGGGTATAGGCTTCACCGTAAAGTTCATAAAGGGTTTTCCCTTCCCAGACAGTTCCCTCGATGCGAAAATAATCATTATCACAGTCAATTGTTATTGTGTCGGGTGTATAAGTCTGAAGCTTGACGGCATCTGCCCCGGCTTTTTTAGCGGCATGTATAACCTTGACAGCTTGCTCAAAATCTTGATTATGATTGGCTGACATCTCGGCTATGATATATACGGGTTGATTATCGCCGATCTTACGGTCTCTAATTATGATTTCATTTTTCATAAAAAATCCTTTTCCGTCCTCAGCTCTTGTAGAAACTCTTTCTTTCCGGCCGTCATCTCCTCCCAAGTCAACCATTTTTTGGTTCCCTGAGCAATGAGTTCAACCGTCTGCTCGGGACCAACATTCATCAAAGCATCCAGCACGGAAAGATAAGGAATGAAATCATTAGGTGATCCTATCTGTGGATAAGTTTTGGGCTGAAAATCTTGAAAAAGTACCGTTACATCGCTTAGTGGGAACAGGCCATCAGCAAGCATATAGTCGAATGAGCCATTTGCGCAATAGTAGCTGTCGGCACTGTTTATCCGCAATAGTTCGGCCACACGCTCTGACCTTTGGGTGGCTGATGGAAACTGCGAAGACAGAAGAATTTCTCTTTTTAAGTCAAGAATATCACACGCCAATTTGATAAAGGCGATGTTCTGTGCAGCCAAAGATTCAGCTTTTTTGAACAACCACTGTTGCACAAGAGGTGCAACCAGCGAATAGAAACTTGCTTTTGAATAATTTTGCTGTATTCTCTTCCACGCCTTAACCCGCCATGGTGCATTATCGTTTATTCTAACTTTATTTAATGCTTCACCAAACGATACGGATTTCTGAACAGGCACTGTGTACCAGTCCACTTGTCCTTTATTAACAAAAAGTCTGTTCCTTTGATGGTAGCTCTGCACTGAAAATTGAAAATCATCAAGAATAATAAAAATGTCTGATTTGCATATTAATTCAAAAAATCCTTGCCACGGCAGGAAGGTCGGCTGCATCATCGCTACTTTTATTCTTATGTCTGATCCCATTATTGATTTTTTACGATCACTGCTTTCCTTTTGCCACTTTTCCTGGTCGACTATAACGTTGCGGATCAGGAGCAAGACCGGAGGCAAGCTTGTTTGCCGTAGGGATTGTCTGTTGCATTTGCTTGTTGTGAGGCGCTACGCACAGCGCAACAAGTGAATGATCCGCAGCGTTGTAGCCGGGAGAGAAGCGACCGGCTACAACAATGAATTGTATAGTGTGTTAAATTTTAATTATGGGTAAGGTACATTCCGAAAAAGATTTTTGATTCTTTTATCCTTGCCGTATATTTCATTAATATCAATATGCTGCAAGTCTCTTACGTAATAATCGAAATGATAAAACCATGCTTGTGTTAGATTTACAAGAAATTCAATATCTGTTTTTTGCAACCAAGGTCTTAGCTCAAGAGAAATATATTTGCTTCTGTTAGGAGAAAAATCGACTTTTGAAAGGTTGTCGACACTGAATTGGATTGCATTCTTCCATTCTGGAAATTGCGGCAAGATATCATCTTTAGGCTGTGGGGTATAAATCATTGGTACAGTTCTTACTTCTGGGTTAATATTACGAATTTTTAATGCCATTGCAATATTGTCGGCAATATCTTGATCTGTTTCAGAAGGCAGACCAAACATGAAATTTGATGTTATCTTCTCAATTTTGAGATTAGTAGCAAATTCTACAAATTCAATAACCTTATCAAGATTGATAGGTTTATTAAGAATCTTTTGGATTTTCATTGAAGCAGATTCTATTGAAAACCCAACATGAGAAATCATTTTTGTTTTTAAGAGTTCAAGTATGGGTGGGGTAAAATCCTGTATATGTCCTAGCACTTGAGATACTTTAAGATTATTTTCTAGTGTTTTCTTTAAAATTTCTACAGCCCTTTTTTTATTTACCAAAAAATTATCATCAATAAAATAAAAGCTATTCAAACCAAAAAGATCTTTCCATGAAATCATTTCATCCAGAACATTTTTGCTGGTGCGTGAATACCATTTTTTTCTTCCTGTGAATGTATTATTATAACAAAAGGCACAATTTCTTGGACAACCTCGAGAAGATAGTATTGGGATTCTGCCAAGTTTTTTTATCCCGTAATCCCATAATGATAGATCTGGATACTCGAATTGATCCAAATCTCCATCAAAAAAATATGTCTTACCTATACAATTTTCTACACCATCGCGATAACTTAAATGGGGAATGCTCTTTGGATATTTACCTTGAGACATACAGTCAGCAAGTTCGATGACTGTATATTCTCCCATTCCCATGACAATATAGTCAACAGGTGTTAGGTTAAGGCAAAAATCAGGAGAAGATGTTGCCAAAGGACCACCCCATACAATTGGAGAGTCAGGACAAAACGCTTTGATATATTTCGAGATTTCTATAGCATTATAAAGGTTTGGCCCCATAAAGACTGACATCCCTGTGAACAGAATGCCACCGTTGATAATTGCTTTTATCTTTTTTTTATAATTCTTTTCGAACTGTGGATCGATAAGAACAACTTCATAAGATGCTTTTTTCAAAGCCGCTGAAATAGTAAGAAGTCCCAAAGGAGGACTTAGATGGTAAAAAGTTTCAAAATCTGTTGGAAAAGAAGTGTTAATAAGTAAAATCTTTTTCATAATACATTTTCCTTAGCAGTCTGTAGTAATTTATATACTGTATGCATGCATCTTTTGTTTGAATCAATTTTTCGAGCATTAAAAGTCTTTGTCTAAGCCCTCTATATTTACAAGCCTTTTTAATGGCACAGAGGGAATCCTCATTAGCAACTTTATCCGCAATGCCCAAGTTAAAAACTGCACAGTCATATTAACCCTCCCTTGCTTCTGATATTATCATAAACACGGAAATTCCAATGAATTAAAATGGTCAAGGTTCAAAATAACTCGCTCACAGCATATTCCCTCTTGGTTTTTATTCATCAAAAGCTTGGTTCATTTTCTCGTAGGATTCTAAGAGCATCTGATCCGAGCTATGATATTAGAAACAATACGGCCCGTGCCGTCAGATGTAATCGATCGTTTCGCAGCCTCAAACATTCTTTGCCGCTGTGTTGTATTGTCAATTAACTTTCTTATCTCATAATTGATATTTTGATTGGTGACCTGACTATATGTTCCCAGATTTATGATAGCCCCCATCCTTGCTAATACTTCCGCTTCTTGTTGCTGTAGTTCATTATGACATACTACTATTGCGGGAACCCCTAAAGCGCAGGCTTCATATAAAAGAGTGCCGCCATTTATTAAGGCAATGTCTGAAAGCGAAAGCATTTCAGCCATATTCATGCAATTCACGCTTAGGGTCATATTAGGTTTATTCGCAACAGCTGATTTTATGCCCTCTATATTTTTGAAGGCAGCTCCGACAACTATTCTAATTTGAATATCTTGAACCAACTGCCTTAGAACTGGAACAATACTAAGTGTAAGCCCTGCAGGATCGCTTCCGCCAAAACATACAAGTATATTCTCGACCTTCTTCCTACCTACAGAAGAAGGTCGCCAGATCGCGAAATCTGGATGGAGAATTATATATTCTTTACCCTTCCAGTAGTCGAAGGCCTTTTTTTGGGGGGCCATAGGGAGTGGTAAATCGAGCAGGTTGGGCCGAATAAGGATGTCGTAGGCGAACGGTCCGGCATTATCATCGTCGATGCCTACATGAAGGGAAGCGACTCCGCTCAGCCGTTTCTGTTCGTTCAAGCAAAGCCCGGGGATATCTGTAATGACCACGTCGAATTCATCCCCGCCAAGGAGTTGGCCGGGTTGGATTATCGACGCTCTCAATCCGCGCAAGAAGCTTTGCCCAGTCTGAGTTTGCGTGATCGCGAATACAGGACAGCAAGGAAATCTCTGAACAAGCTCAAGGGCGAGCGAACGACATCTGGAAAGATGACCGAGCCCCAGAGTCTCATTTGCTTCAACGCGAAACAACACTCGCAACGCAGTCACCTTGTTCTTTGTCTGCCCCTGGCATTAATGTGAAAAATCTCAGGGTGTTGGTCCAAGAGCGCGATTGTTTCACGGGCGCTGAAGTCCATCCGGGACACCCCGTGGGCAATACTGCCGCTTCTATGAGAATTATATCAACTTCGTCCAGCAAGGGCTTTATCAACGGGAATTTCAATTTAGACATCGGTATCTCTTATTTCGTGGCAACAATGATCCAATCGGAGTTTCTGATTCGTTTGCTGTTCAAAGTGCATTCAAGTCTATCCAATGTTATGTCTTGAAATTCTTGAAATACCTCATGAACATCATCCTCTGTCAAAAAGCAGTTTTTCATTCCCCCTCTCATTCGTGTCATCTGTGTCAAACGCAACTGTATTTGTATTTATCGGAACTCCTTTTCTGAAGCGAGAGTCATTAGTGGTTCGCGTGAAGACGAAAGCGGTCTTTCCTTTTCTCAAGATACGGTGGATTTCCTTTACGGATTTATGCATTCCATTCCAGTCGGTATAGTACACAGTTCCGTAAGCTATTATGCCGTCGAAACTTTCACCCGGAAATGGTAATGTATGCATATCGGCCTGAACAAGAACAGCATTGAGCATTTCGTCCTGCAGCCGCCGGGCGGTTTGCTGGAGACCAGTGAAGGAATAGTCCAGGGCGTACGTGCTAAAACCCTCTCTGGCCAAAAACGCTGTGTGCCTTCCTCCGCCACATCCCAGATCCAGAACTGTGAGCTTATTTCAGTCGGGCGATGCGGCCGCCAAGTAGGTGAATACATAACGCACGACTTCTTCGCTGGGATACCTGGGCAGAAACCGTCTCTGGCCGTGGAGCCATTCCCATCTCTCCTTCATCATAATTGGGTTTGTCAACTTTTTAGTTGAACTTTTTATGGCTCCATTTTTCATAGTATATAGCAACCTCCTTATGCCGCAGCCCGAACGGTCCTTAAGGGTTTTGATGATCCCTTTCCCCCCTCGGCAACCCAGAGTGGCGAAACTCTCCTTCCCATGCTTTTAACTGCTTCACTTTCCCCCTCCGCACACAATACGGCCCAAGCCCGCGAACTCAACATTTTTAACAGACCAAGGTGATTGTCTACAAAAAATCTTCTTCCAACATACACACCAGTGATGATCATTCGAGGCAATTAACTACAGAGTCGATAATATAGTCGACTTCATCATTAGATAGGGCAGGATATAAAGGGAGAGAGAGGCACTGAGTATAGTATTTTTCCGTATTAGGACATTTTCCGATGGGATAACCATACTTCCTGTTATAGTAGGGTTGCCAGTAAATCGGTATGTAATGAATTTGGCAATAAATCCTGACTTTCCAAAGCTTTTGAAAGGCTTCGTAGCGCGTTTGGCTTCCATCGTGAAACTGCAAAACATACAGATGATAGCATATAGAGCTTCCTTTAGTAGGGACATGTGGGAGCGTCAACTCATCAAATGCACTAAATGCGGCGTTGTAGCGGTCGACAATTTCCCGTCGACGTTCCTTGAAGTATTGAAGCCTTTTTAGCTGCGATTTCCCGAGGGCACACTGAAAATCGGTAATTCTGCAATTATAGCTGAGATCCGTCATTTCATGGTACCAAGGTCCATCGTTCTTCGTCAATAAGTCAATCCGCCTTTGTATACCGTGGGATCGCATCAGTCGTATGCGCTCTGCCATTTTATCATCATTCGTCAGGACGGCCCCACCTTCCCCGCAGGTAATGGTCTTGACAGGATGAAAAGAGAAGATAGCCAGATCTGAATGTACACAGGCGCCACAACTTATCTGGTGTCCATTCCACTCATATGACGACCCGATGGAGTGTGCCGCGTCCTCTATAGTACGAAATCCATACTTCTTTGACAATTCATGAATAGCCGGCAGATCTGCGGGATTGCCTGCAAAATCTACTGGAATCACTACTTTGGGGACTGTCACATTTTTGCAGTACGCTGCCAACCCCTCGGGGGAGAGGCAAAGGGTCTCCGGATCGATGTCTACAAAATCGGTACGTCCTCCGCAGAACTCCACGCAATTGGCAGATGCAAGAAAAGTTAAGGGAGAGGTGATTCCGAGGTCATCTTTGGCAATACCAAGACCCAGGCACGCAAGGTGTAGCGCTGTTGTCCCGTTGGAACAGACAATGGCATGTTTGGCGCCCGTGAGATCACACAGGGAAGATTCGAACTCCGCTGCAATCGGGCCGGTAGTTAGAAAGGGTGACCGTAGCACCTCCGCCACCGCTTCAATATCCTCTTCTGAAATCGACTGGTGTCCATATGAAATGAACTCATTGGTGGAAGTCAGTCGGCGTTCAACCTCTTGGATACGCCTCTTACGTTCATCACTGCTCATCTGATACTCATCTTTCGACTACAACGGATAAAACTAAACCCTCCGTTTAAATATTTCATTGCGTGAATGCCTTTCTAAGATAAAGAAGTTCCTTGTTTGAAAATGTCCTCATTGCGAAGAGAATCAGCACGTAAATTACAATGCCGATCAGTATTTCGCCTAAAATAAAGGGGATCCTGTAGGACTCCATGCCAAGAAAAGAAGATATAAAATATAGAGTAATGCCCATCAAAATGGATGCCGCAATTGATTTCATAATCATTCCAAATTCGAAATTCAGGGGCCAGTCACTAATGACTACCTTTCGAATAAGAATAAAATTTATGAGATAGCTGATTAATGTCGTAAAAGCCGCTGCCAGAATATTTCTGAAAATATAGAGCAGTATGAAATTGAGCGAGAGGTTGAGAACTGCGGCAATTATGTTTATTTTGAACATGACGGAAGTTTTCATTCTAACCCAGAGAACGTTGGAGAGAATAATATTAAGTCCCAGAAAAAGAGTAGCTAAAGCAATGACTGGCGTCACCATATAAGCCTTTTGAGACACCTCGGCATTTGCGAACAAATTTAAGAGCGGACTGCTCAGGACGGCAGCGCCCGCAATAAATGGGATGGCCAGCAAAAGAAACACCTTGATAGTGTAATTGAGCATGGTGTGTGCTTCCTCTTCCTTTCCAGTATCAATTGCCCTGGATAGAAGTGGTTGCAAGACAACACCTGATGCCCTCGGAAAAAAAACAATGAGCGAACCCAGTGCATAGCCTGGATTGTAGTAACCGACAGCGGCAACTGTTATTAAGAATGTAATTATGTACCTGTCACTACCCGCTAAAATAACGTCCATGATAAAGTTCATTCGCAAAGGAAGACCGAGCCTCATATCATCCACCAGGCTTCCAAAATTTGGCAATGAAAATTTGAAACCGATTTCACTGATCATTTTTATTGTTAACGGTATGGCTATCAACATGTATGAAAGTGCCTGGGTAGAAAACAGGATGTCTACAGATAATTTGTTTGTGGCAAGGTAAATTATAATAATAAGGACAATATTGATGTAAGGAAAAGCTACGGTCGCATAATTGAAATAGCTTATTCTATGTGTTGATATAAAATAGCTGGCTGTCTGACTGTAAAAAAACATAAAATAAAGATAAGGAAATATAAGCCATTTTGAAAAAACAATCTCACCCTTGAGAAATATACTATCAAATGATGAATAAAAAAGAATAAATGCGAGGGATAGTATAGTAAGGCTCAAGAATTGGAAAGAGGATTGAGGATAGAAAAGTAACCTCCTTGCCAACTTTTCTTCAGTAGCCGGCAGAAAGCGGCTGCATTTGAAACCGACACCGAAAGAAGAAATGCCGTAAATGAATCCAAATAGAGTGGTGAGTAAGAGATACCCGCCATACACAGTAACGCCGGCAGTCTTGATAATCATGGGCATGAGAATAATACCCTGCGCATAAATCAAAACGTGGCTGAAAAGGACAGCCCTGTTGTTCTTGATAAATGTGTTGTATGATTCCAATTAGTTCTGCCACTCTTTCCAATTCATTGGTAATCTTCAGCCCCCTGAAAAGCTCGCGATGATTGTGTCGCAAAGACCTGCGGAGGCCAGTTGTTCCTCATAGGATCTGTGAAGCTCTTTAGAATCTAGAAAGCTCCATATCTTGTGTCCCCCAGGTTTCCCCTTTGCGAGCCAGTATAAGTGGTTTGATAATGGATATCTCTGTATCTGCCTGATGTAATTCACTTTCAATCCGGCCTTTTCCGCAACGGCGCGAATGGTTGTGTTTGTGAAAAGAAACAAATGACAGCTCCAATAGGTAAAATTGGAAAACGGTTCGTTGTTGTATAGTGTCAGTAATGCATCATCAGCATTCGGTACTTCCACGATAATCTGTCCGCCATCTGCCAGCATTTCACTCAATTCATCCAATATTGATTTTGGATCAGGAATGTGCTCCAGTACATGAAAAATAGTTATAATATCGTACCCCCCTCGAATGTTGGTCGAAATATCGGAAAGATTTTGAAAAACCGTGAGTCCGTGGCTTTGATAATGACTGCCCAAACGTGTTTCCGGTTCCACGCCATGCGCCGTGGCAGCCAGGTCCCTCGCCTTTAAAAGAAATCCGCCTGCCCCGCATCCGAAGTCCAATAATCTGCGGTTTGGCAGTACTGATTTGAGATACTGGGAACGCCGTTCGTCATCCCATGCAGTTTCCTTAAGCCAGCCGTGAACGTCCGCCATCTCTTCGCCGTGCATCTCCGAATTTTCGTAAAAGCCGTTCCTGATATGATCAAGCGATGACAGAAAAACAAGCCCGCAGGATGCACATTCAAAGACCTCTATTTCAGGATTATCACGCACACTGCCGGGTCTTTTGTTAAATTCTGTACCGTCGCACAGATAGCATTTTTTCACATCTACCATTATATCCATCCAATCAGACCTCAACTCCAATCTTCAGCCATCCAGCTTCTGTCTCTGCCTCCTTATTCTTCTTCTCATCACGTTCCCGTCGGCACTCCCCAGAAATCACAATAACTACACAATGGCGCTTTATCTCTTCTCCCCTGAATATGATACTGCACCCATTCTTTTCTTTTTGGTCCGTTCCAAATGTCTATCAGTGGATCTACTGTAGCGTCTCCAATAACTCCTAATCTTTTGGGATCAAATCTCACGCAAATAGAAACCTTTCCGAATCTGTTAATGGCCATGTGATTCAATATTTCCAGGCAGATTCCGATTTCGGGAACGGTTGAGTTCTTGCTATACTTGAAGCTTCCAAGAGGGTTATGTAATATCCTGGTGGCTATTATTCCGTCTAATTTTTTCCACCTTTCTATATCTACATCCCCCAGACATCTATATATCATACGAGGCTTTCTCTTACCCTTAATCTCCAAAAACTCCTTAACCAGTTCATACTGATCATCTGCTTCAGTGTCATTTTCTATGACGGATATGGTTATGGTGTCCAGGTTGTCTATAATCTCTTCAGCCTTCTCAACTATTAATTTTGCGTTGGTATCCACACATTTTATCTGATCCTTAAACAATCTGACTGCTTCTCCAAATCTGGGATAAAGCAAGGGTTCCCCGTTATTATGGAATTGGACTACTATTCCTTCGGGTAATTGGTTGGCTATTTTCTTAACCAGTTCAAAATCCATATCGCCATAATTCATGGCTATTTCTGGATATTCTCTATCTATCTTTCTTCTGCCGCACATCCAGCAGTTCTTATTACATCTGCTGGTCAACTCCAGATGGATGCAATATAATCCATTAAAACATTTACCCATTCTTTCCTCGCTCTAATTTTGAGACCTTTGCAAAACGCCCTCTTTGGCCCAATTAGCGCTAAAGGTTAGCGCTGATGCTTCAATTCGTGTCACTTCGTGCCGGCGTCAGACTCAAATTTTAAGCCTCAAAATACTCAATGTATTCCTGCATTTGCACGAAGTGAAGCTTTAGCGCTATATTTTCGCCTTCCTTGAACTTGAACAAAACTGAACATTTTTCAAAGGTCTCATTGTGTAACAACCTCACTATACATGTTTACTTTTGCCCTTTGAAAGAATATGGTGACGGCCCCGATGCTGCTTGTTTCCCACGTTCAGAATCCCATTTTTTTATCTGACTTTCAATATTGACTCCAACGTTTTGACTCCAGGTGTCCAAGAGAAGGCGTGTTACTTTGCCCATTTTTCCTTCTCCAATGGTAACGCTGTTTAAACCTGTCACGGGCAATATACAGAAAGGGGTCCCTGTCATGAATGCCTCGTCCGCGCTTATGACGTCATAAGGCTCAATATTTTTTTCAATACAGGATAGTCGCAACTTTTGCGCCAATTCAAAAATATAAGCGCGGCTGATCCCCCTGAGTATATTTCGCGGTTCCGGTGTAATGATTACATTATCTTTGACAATAAAGAAATTGTCCCCGGTTCCTTCGGCAATAAATCCATCCGGGTCAAGTAAAAGTGCCCAGTTGTTATTACCTTCATAGTTTGAAACTTCGATATTGGCCATAAGATAATGGAGACGGCTTCTGTTTTTTACCTTGGGTTCTAAAAGCTGAGCAGGGATGGCCCTTTGTGAAGGTATAACCGCATTAATACCGGTATCAAATAATTCCCCCATTCCGACGACGGTCCATCTCAGGGGAAAGTCCGCTATAATGACATTCGGTCCTTTATGCGCACCAATAATCCCCTGATAAATAGGCAACGTTCCTCTCGACACATCAATCATCAACCGGTGTTCATCGTCAGGGGCAAACAACGGGTTATTGGCCTCTATTGTTTCGTTAATATGTCGTTCCATCTCATCTATGCCCATCTCAATCGGTATGCGCACATACTTGATTGAGGCATACAGGCGTTCCAGATGCTCCCTGAGCTTAAACTGCACCTTATTGAACGATCGTGTCATTTCAAAAACCATGTCGCCAAACATCAAAGCTGAATCATAGATGGATATTTTGGCTTCGGACTCGGGAACCAGCTCGCTGTTAAACCAGACTACTCGGCCATTAGTTCTACTCATATCATCACAGCCTTTCCATTATTGTGATATATCAATCCTCATTTAATAAAAATGCCTTCATCAAAGCTTCACACATTTTCAAATCTTCCATAGAATCAATTTCAAACATCTTCCAGAACTCCATTTCCGTCATCCCAATCTTGCCGCCAAAACGGTTGTTGTGTTGCCGCAAAACATCAGGCTTAAAGAGGTAAAAAGATCCGTTTTCGATATATTGTTTTGGAACATCCTGGCGGCGGCTCCGATTCTTATAATCATAGTTTATACTTTTCAACGTCCCATCCGACTTTTTTTCCCAGAAGAACAAGTCCTCTGCTACACTGCAGGAGAATATCGAGTCGCATTTCTGTTCCTGAAAGTTACAGAGCCCACGCTCTATATCCCAAGATTCCCGCAAAGGCGATGTAACCTGGGGTGCGAGGATGATATCAACGCGGCCTACTTTGTTTTCTATGATTTTAAGGGCATGAAGCCACCCTGATTCAGATGTGGCAAAATCCCCTGAAATTTCAGCGGGTCTATGTATGATTTCAGCGCCGCAAGCTTGACTTATGGAAAGGATTTTTTCGCTATCTGAACTCACCCAGATCGAATTAATCCCTTTTGCTTGTTGCAACTGCTCAATAGTCCAAACGATTAAAGGCTTCCCGCAAAAATCAATGATATTTTTCCCGGGGATCCCTTTGGAACCTCCCCTTGCAAGAATAATTGCAACCACATTAGCCATAGGTTTCCACCGCTATTGATGAGATTCAAAGGGAATGTGCGCCCTGAGTTTTTCCGCAATGGGAATTTCTTTGTCATTCATTCTTATATCTCCATTTCCCATGGCTTTTTCAATTTTTCGTACAGCACCTACCAATTGTAAAAATCCCATAGGTTCGACTGATGCTGCCTGATCAGAGCCATACATGGCACGGTCAAGCGTAATATGCCGTTCCAAAGACGTAATCCCGAGCGCTGCCGCTCCATACGATACCGCCAAACCAACTTCATGTCCGCTGTAACCCACATCACATTTATAACGATCACGGAGCGTCTTAATGCGGTTTAAATTCGCATCTTCATCTGCCATGGGATAAGTCGAAACACAATGCATAAGTTCAAATGGGCAATTTGCGCTTTTGAATATCTCAATAGCCCGGTCAATTTGATCAAACTCCGTCATCCCTGTAGAGATAAATGTGTGCTTCTTTTCTGAAGTCACTTCCTTGAGCAAGTCCTCATAAACGATCATCGCTGAGGCAATTTTATTGTATTTACAATCAAACTGCCGCAAAAATTTCTGGCTTTCAAGATCCCAGGCAGAGGCAAACCACTCAATTCTTTTTTCCTTGCAGTAAGAATCAATCTTTTTATACTCATCCAGACCGAATTCAAGACCTTCCTTTTGCTCTCGCTGCGTCTTACCCCACGGGCTCTCACGTGGCGAGTCAAGCATTTCCTTTTTATATACCAGATCAATAGTTCTCTTCTGGAATTTAACAGCATTGGCACCGGCTAATTTGGCAACATCAATCAACTGTTTTGCAATTTCAACATCTCCGTTGTGGTTGATTCCGATTTCAGCAATAATAAAAATAGACATTTTAGTTACTCCTTTATTTTATTTGCCACAGACGCACACAGACAAACACGAACTTTTTTTTGACAGGATGAACAGGATTTTACAGGATTGTTTTATTTCTTATTTTGACAGTTTCCGGAAGAAACTGTCAAAAGCTAAATCCGGCATAGCCGGAAATGGTGTTAATTTGGCTTTATTAGACAGGATTTACTGGATTTTTTGGATTTTTGTTGCTTTCTCAGTTCCCTGACGAAACTGAGAAAAAAGCAATCAGCCTCTCGCCCTCCATCCTTTTGACTCAAGAGAGGCGAGCAGGTCGGCTGAGGAAGAGGCTTTTGCATAACTCAAAATTTTGTTTATTATTAGACAGGATTTACTGGATTTTTTGGATTATTTTTTTGTATTTGAAATTTCCTGAAGAAATTCCAAATGAACAATCGGCTACGCCGAAAAGAGAAGCTAACGCAATAGGGGACGTTGCCACCATTCCACTATTTTAATAATAGGTCTCTCAAAACATTTTATCAGACTATCAACTACAATAGCTTGCGAAAATCATCATTGGTCAAGCCTGCATCCCGGACAATGTTTCCCATCGTGATTGCGTTGATCGGGTTATGCCGGGGAATCGTTATGATCCGGCTTCCGTCTGTCATCACAATATGTTTACCCTGACGCGCAACCCAAAAACCTGTCTTTTCCAAAGCGCGAACTGCGTTAAGGTGATTTACACCGGGTAACTTGGGCATAACTATGCTACCCTGACTTCCACTTCACGGACCGTTTTACCATGGGCAAGTTCCGCCACAACATCCAGATATTCTGCAATGGCAGCACCAATATTTTCCAAGGCCTCCTGTTCAGTAGCCCCTTGGGAATGACAACCGGGCAAGCCAGGCACTGACACAGCAAAACCTTCCGCGGACTGTTGCAAAATAACTTTGTATTTCATTCCGCTCACCTCATAATTTAATTGTTTATAATTTAAGGTTTAATAGGGGACGTTGCCACTATTCCACTATTTGGCCAATTCTTTTTGAACCGCTAAGGACAGACTACGGGACAGACAGGATTAACTGAATATTTTTTATTTTGACAGGATTTACAGGATTTTACTGGATATTTATTCTTTTATTTTGACAGTTTCCGGAAGAAACTGTCAAAGCTAAATCCGCCAGGGGCGGAAATAAGCTACAACTTTTTTTTATCTGCATGTAAAATATTCTGTCTATGTTGCTGGTTGCTGGGGGAAGGCCGGAAATTAAGGAATATCCATGACAAGTTTCATGCCTTCGTAAACTTCGGCAATCCTCTCTTTCGCAAGGCTGCCGATCTTTTCTTTGAGGCTGACCTTATCCACAGTTTTTATCTGTGTCATATTAACCACAGATCTTTTAGGAAGATTTGCTTCTCCTTTTCGCAGGATCACATTGCCTGGCAGTTCGCCAAATTTCAAAGTTGACGTGATTGCGACCACAATAACCGTGTTCAATTTACTGTCGTTCAGCAGGTCATTTTGAACCACAAGCCCGGGGCGGCTGCCCATTGGTTCGGAGCCTTTTGCGGGTGAAAAATCTACCCAATAAACAGAACCTTTCCGGATTACCATTCTTGCCCCTCTTCAGTTCCCAATCCTTCAAACCACTTGGCGCAGCCAAGCTGTTCTTTTCTTATTGATTCGTCTGAAAAGGCCTTGTCATAAGCATCCTTAATATGGCT
>Ga0307378_10002394_pt1 | contig 28818 bp, 43 predicted proteins | sample UN1MG_FD_202238 | JGI IMG/M metagenome (GOLD analysis project Ga0307378, IMG submission 202238) | Soil microbial communities from Risofladan, Vaasa, Finland - UN-1 | ecosystem: Environmental > Terrestrial > Soil > Coastal area > Acid sulfate soil | place: Finland: Risofladan, Vaasa | collected... | reverse complement strand
TTGTCTATTAGGTGCGTCAACGGAGACACCGGAGCAAAAGGATAGCCTGCTTTATGTAAGTACGGAGGAAAGAATCCGGGTGCATATCTCAGGTTGTATTTTCCATCCTGGAATTTATTTACGAATCCGGTTTGCCAATCAAATTTCATGTTAAGTAATTTTTCTCTATTAGATAATCGTATAAATGTTTAGCAAGGAGATCGTGTCCTTTGGCTGAAGGGTGACAGCACGGTGTTAACCATCCCCCAGGAGTTCCTTTGCCTAAAAAATCCCAGTAGCCAGTCTTCTGCGTCTTTTCGTCTTCTTGTCCCATAACTAAATGTAGGAACGTTTCATAATTACCGGGCCGCCACATGTTTTCCCACGGAAACTGGTTAATCAGATCAGACATATAGTTTATATAAGGATGAAGATAGTGCGACTCAAGTATATCGCCATCCATAGTTCTAGCTAATGACACGCGCAAATGCTTTAGAAAATATCTTTTATTGTATCTAGTATCAAACCCAGGTACTACTATTAGTTTTGCTTTCTTTGCCTGACACCAGGTCATAAGTTCTTGCACGTGACAGATTTGTTCCATCACTTCAAACTTTTCGCTCCAAAGATACTCAGCATACCCTTTCCACATTGTCTTTCTTGGACCCTCAGGAATATGTTCATCCTGATAATGAGGCCACATACATTTAAAATGAGCATGATCAGTCCAGGTGTCGGCAATGAAATCAAATCTTTCTAAGCCGCTGGGCATATAAACAACAACGATGTCTTCAATGCCTCCCCAATTAATCTGTGGATACATGTACAGGTCTTTGATTGTTGCCCTGTTGCCGCAGCCTCGTATACCTAAGTTCATCGGAGTGTATCGACCATCTAAATATTTGTTACACAGTACATCAACAAAAGCATTTTTGTATTCCATAAATGTAAAATCTAATTTCTCTTCAGGACCCATAGTAACGAGTTCATTGTTTTTGATTATTTCAAGTTTCTGTTCCCGTGTCATTAGTTTTGCTTCGGCAGGAATTCCCAGTTTGTCTACAGTGAATTTATACTGTTCGTACAGTTCATCGTCGATTGCCCCTTGTCCCTGAGCAAAAGAACATCCGAGACCGATAACAACTCTTTTCGTTTTTTCTATGCCTTCATTTACCGCATTAAACTGTTGAACGTACATTAAATTTCCTTTGATAATAGTTTTGTATATCTATCATAGAGTTTGGAACATTTGTTTGAGAATTTCTTATTAGCGTTTGATAGTTATGTTTAAGAATTTCCTCCATCCCTTTATACCACTCTAGTTTTTGATCTATCGGTATATTTATTACCTTTTTAATAGCGAAAATTATAGCTTCTAATCTTTCCCATGTATTCAATTCGTCGTATGTTTCGTCGATAAAAGGTGAGAACGTTTTGTATCCTAATTCTCTGAGATAGCGTAATGAATGTTTGTTGCCAAATATAATAAAGGGATGATGGCATGCTATTGGTTTAAACGACTTCTCACTAATAAAACAGGCATGTTCCCATTCACTAAAGGACGATTCGCTAATTACACTCATCCAGGTGTCTAACATTATATGTTCACTAAACATGAATTGGAACTTGCCACTATCAATATCTTCAAATTCATTCACGTCTTCGATCTTTTCTCCTGGCGGTAATATGGGCAATCCAGCATTTAGCTTTTTAGATTCGTCCTCAGTTAAGTATCGGTGTTCGTAGTAAGATTTTTGTCCATTGAAAGCATTCATACTAATGATTCCATGCGGGAGTATGCCGGCATCAACTAGGTTCTTATAAAACCATATCCTATGTGCCCTAGGTCTTTTTTGCAGTGCGTTATATGACTTAATATTTGCTAGGTTCTCTTGTTTATATTCGTATTGTTGTTCAAATGTAGGTAAATGAGGCTTCCTGTGTATGCGTACACGGTTGATCGCTATGTGACAGACCATATTTTCGAACTGTGGATGCGGGATAACAAATAATTTATCCTGTACTTTGTGCTCCTTGCACCATTCACTGTATTGGTCTCTAGCAGCTAAATTTCCTGTAACAAAAATAATTCTATCTGGGTTGATCTTAAATTTGTCACACTCATTGTGAAACCATTGCCACAGCCACGTAGTTTGGTATCCTTCGTGGGATTGATCTAATAGAAGTAACGCCTCATTGTTTCGTAAATCCCGTAAGTATTTAGGATTTAGGAAATTAAACAAAGAGATTTGATTGTTCTCCTCAAGTCCACACCAGTTATTAGGGTGATGTGCCACGCCAGATGCAATGATATAGTTCTTTTCTTGCGAGGCAACCTTAAAATGACATATATCTCCCCAATCTATATTATCAAAGTTATCCCCTACAACTTTATATCGTAACATAGTGGTAACTATCGGACTAGGAGTAAATCGTCGTATGCCGGATGCATTTAGATCAGCACAACTTACAAAGTTAGTGAACCCTTCCTGGTCTTCGAATAGGAACTTCATAGGATTAACCACCGATCATTCTTTAAAGTCCAGTTAACTACATCCTCCAATCTATCCTCAATTGGTTTAGGTTGCCACCCCATTTCACGCATTTTTGTGCCGTCTAAAGCATAACGCAAATCGTGCCCTGGCCTAGCTGAATGAAAGTCTACTAGTTCGTAGTTCAATGGTTTCTCTTGTATGTCTGCTATTAGTTGGGCAAGTTCTAAATTGTTTATTTCCCTAGGACCGATTACATTAAATTTATGACATTTAGTATCCGTTATTTCTAATTTAGATAAGTCATAATTGTATAGAAATAAAACAGCATCAGCAACATCATTAGCATGAATATAATGCCTAGTTCCTGCTCTCGTTTTTTCATGATCGGCATGGACATAGACTGTTGTCCCATCTCTAATTGATCGAATACACAATGGAATATATTTTTCAGAATGTTGTCGTTCTCCAAAAACATTCATAGTATGAGTAATAATTGCTGGTAATGAATATGTGTTTTCATATGCAACTACTAATTCCTCACCACCTGCTTTTGTTGCAGAGTAAGGATTAGTAGAATTGTATCGGTCATTTTCTAAATATCTTACCCCAACAGGCGCAGGCCCGAATATCTCGTCAGTGGAAAAGTATATGAATCTTTCTAATCCATCTAGGTTTCTTGCATAGTCTAAGATGTTTGCAGTTCCTACAACGTTGTCTAATACAAATTCCATCGGATGTGTAATCGATCTATCAACGTGTGATCCAGCAGCTAGATGGGCAATGTAATCTACTTTGCCTATACTAGATCGTATTTGAGAATTTAGCTCAGCCTTTAAATCGTGGTGAACTATACGCACCCTTTTCCATGATGATTTAGGATGCCCCATAACTACCTCATGTAGTCTATTTAAATTGCCGCTGTAATCTAATCGATCCAACGAGATTATGCGCCAGTCGGTTCTTGCTAATACTTCGTCTATTAGGTGATGTCCGATAAATCCAGCTCCACCTGTAATTAAAATTGTTTTGCTCATTGTTTATCCTGTTCGACAAGTTCTTTACAGAGATTGTAAAATGACTTTAATTCCGGAAACGTTGCTAATAAATTAACGTTCCTTCGTTTGTCGTATTCAGTAAACCAGTTGTAGAAATCTTTCCTTGCATCTGTTAATTTTTGATCAGAGTAGGTGGTGCTTTCCATGTACTTTACTACTCGTAAAAATTTCTCATACTCCAATTGACTAAATTTAATAAAGTTCCTATCATCTTTGTTGTCTTTAAGGAATTGTAGCGCATCATACATGTACGGCATAAATGTGTCTTTCGGTAAAATGTTCATATCATAATGCAATGGTTCTTTAAGGTACGGAGTATCGAACCTAATACGTTGCTCACCCCACTGGTACTTTACTCGCCATTCAAGGAACTTTTCTAGTAGACTTTTAAAGCTCGTTACTGCTAGTATATTAAACGTGACCATAAATGTAATAGGAAGGTCAGTGTTAGTTAAGTATGTATCGAAGTTCTTTTCCCACAGCTTTAAATCTAATCCTGTTCTGCTATACTCGATTCGTTCTCCCCATGTGTCTAAGCTTGTAAACAGTTTAAAGGTGTTAATCTTCTTGTTCTCTAGTAGAGCATTGATCTTTTTAGTTAAGCGTTCGACTAATACAGTTTTAACACCTAAGTTTGAATTGAGGTTAAGTTCCAGATGTGGTATAGGGGTTTTATCTAACTCATCTAATAGTTTCCATGTGCTTTGCTGTAGCAGCGGCTCGCCACCTGTAATTCTGAGAATGTTTAATGTCTTGCTGATTTCCGGCCACCACCGCCACCAAGCTTCTACATATGGGTTTTCTTCTTCTTTCTGATAAATCTTAGATTGATCAATGCTAGTCAAATGCTTGTTAGCGGATTTGTATGGTCCGTGAAATTCAATTTCCTTATAGAACGAACTAGAAGCTTTTGGATGACAGTAACCGCATTTAAAGTTACATTCGTTTCCAAAACTAACTTCAATGTATTCTGGACTAATGTTAAAGTCAGGCGCGCTTTCTAATATCTCATCTACTCTTTCTTTAGTGTAGATGCTAGAATTTCTTATGTGTCTATCAGATACATATTCCTCACCCATCGTTTCTATGTTCCAGCAATACTTACAACCCTCAGGTTTTTCACCGTTTAACATTTGAAGACGTTCGGCCTTCTTTTGTTTAGTGTTGTGCAGTGCTGATGGATTGTCCTTTATTTCTTCCAAAGGAATTTTATGAGGTGCCGGATGATAACAACTATGTGTTTCACCTAATTGAAGATATATGTTTGTGTGATGCCATTTAGCCAAACAAAAGGTTGGACTAATTTTATCGGTGATTTTTTTGATTTCGATTATTCGGCGTTTTTCCATTCGATGGTTTACATTTTGTAGTAAATAATATTTATGTATGACATTTTTTACTTAAATGAAAAGCCAAATCTTTTTGAATTTGAAGTAAAAGCAAAATCGAAAACTGACGCAGCAAAGAAAAGTAGAACGAAAAGATTTTGGTTAGTTGATAGCCTGCGGCATGATCCTGAACGATTCGATTTTTATTGGAATTCGATACCTTCGCAAAAGATTTACAATCACGGATTTTCCGATAAATGGAGTAGAGACCTCGGCATCTATCTTTATCTTAAAGGTGACATTGAGGCCCCAGTAGCTTGGCATAACATTAAATCGCACCCCTCATTGAAAAATTGGAAAATATTATTCGAAATAGATTCTACAAGCTTTGATTTTAGTTGGCATCCTAGTATAGACGACCCGGAACCATATATCTATGTTTTCGGTAACCAATGGTATCCGGCTGAGGTAATGCCCACAATTGAATACCATGTTCCTGGCGCGACTACAAGAAAATACATTAATGAATTGAAATGTCGATTAAAAGAAGATAAAATTAATTGGGAAATCCCTTACGACTTAGATGTAGAAGATTTTGATTTTAGCTGGAAGCCGGAATATACAGAAGAAACAAAATATGACAATGCGCCATTCATATATCAATTTAGTTCACAGTGGCAAAAAGACGGCGGCCCACGTTATGTTGCTCCGGGCGCAACAGAAGTAAAATATGTAGACATACTTCGCACTAAAGTTAGTCATAGTATGGATGTTTTCTTTATTGATAAAGGTAATGCCAGTAACGAATACTACTTCACTAAACTAAAGGAACAATTTCCATATATTAAACGTACTAGATTTGCTGATAGCATATTAGAAACTGCTAGACGATGCGCAGTAAAATCCGATACAGATAAGTTTTGGTTCCTTAGTTCCGAAACAAACTACGATGATTTTGATTTTAGTTGGCACGGAGATAGTTGGCAGAAACACATGAACCACGTGTTCGGTTCTCAGATGCACAAATGGTCGGAAACATTTATATTTACAGTGTGGGATTTAAGAAATAGCAGATGGTGCAAAGGATTGTTTGAACTCCCTAACCTCAATTTTGTAACAGATCAAAAAACAAAGATATTAATAGAGGATAAACTCAATACGTTAATGTATCACGGAACTGAGGATTTAATCTCAACAATTAATGATTTACTGATCACAAATAATCATGCTATAGTACATCCTAAATGTCTTGATATAGATCGTGATGATATAGTGAAAAATCTAATTAACTGGGATAGTAAAAATATTGTTGTCTTAAGTGAAGAAGGTAGTACAGTGCTAGTTCCTAAAGCAATAAAGAAATATAACATTAAAAGCATTTATGATTATCCGTATATCATTAAAGCCGATTCCTTGCTAAAAGAAAAGGAACTAGACATAATTCATATCAGTAATTATGAGCCAAATGCAGAAGAATTATTTGCACATTTAGTAAAGACGTCTAATAGAAATGTCTCGCGTGTTATGAACATTAATGGTAGAACTGAAGCATTAAAAAAGGCTGCCCGACAAAGTACAACAGAATGGTTCTTCGGAGTAAATGCTAAATTAGAAGTAGACAAGGATTTTGACTGGACTTGGCAACCTGACTATTTGGAAAGTTCCAAGCATTATATTTTCTCAGCTATTAATCCCGTTAATAAATTAATGTACGGACACATGGCTTTGGTTGCATACAATAAGAAATTGGTGTTAGAAACTGATCAAATAGAATTGGACTTTACTCAAGCACAGCCGCACGAGGTGTTACCGATCAATTCTGGTATTGCTAGATTTAACACTGATCCGTTAACAGCTTGGAGAACAACATTTAGAGAAATTATCAAATTGATGTATTACCAAAAAACACAACCAAATAAAGAAACCGAATTTAGATTAAATGTTTGGAAACATAGGCTATCTGGAATGAATACGGAATGGATTAAACGAGGGATAGATGATGCGACTAAGTACTTTTATGAATCCGACGGCGGTTTAGAGTTACTCAAATTGAGTTATAATTGGGATTGGTTAGATAACCAATTTGTTAAACGAAAGTATCATAAGCTATAGAATAATTTTTAATAGCTATTTAAAATTGATATATAATTAAAGGACGGGAGAATTATGAGCGAAGTTAATAATGACACAGTAAATGCACTAGAACCGACAGCGGCACCGCATCCAGGTGGCGGCCCGGGTGTCCCCCCACAAGGATTAACATTAACGGACCTGCGTGTGGTTGCTTCGATTATTGAAACATGCTGCGAACGCGGAGCGTTCCAAGCACAAGAAATGACACCAGTGGGAAATACATACAATAAAATTGTGGCTTTTATTGCATCTCAAGCTCCACCTCCTACCCCACCGGTTAGTCCACAAGCTGATGCTGAACAACAGACTGAAGCAAAAGAGTAATATAACAAAGGAAATTATTATGGGAATCGTAAAACATGTAGGCAGGCACGCCGAAAAAAAAGTTGTCATCGTTAGACGGAGTGTTCCTGGTGAAGCCAAGAATGCTTTAATAGCATATTCAGATTCGTTACCAACAATGTTCCACGACGATTTAATGAAAATGCTAGAAAGTGAAGCGGGTCAACAAGCCAAAAGCTTAGACGACGCGCTATTTAGAACTACTATGCAAGATGGTAGAAATTTGCTTCAGGCAATGCACTCTGAAGGTTACATTAAAAAGGTACCTACAATCCAAATTATAGTTACCCCAACTAATAGAGATTCAGTTAGGTTAGACGAATTGAATTCCTTATTAGATAAGATGGAAACTAAAGAAGGAAAAGAGGCGGCAAAAAAGTCCGATGAAGAAACGGGCCTACGAGATCCAGGTAAATTTTCGCAACCGCGACCTGTAAAAGTAAGCGACAAGGAATTGCGTGATCAAGTACGGGCCCTGACAGAACAGGTGGCTCAATTATCAATCTTAATACAAAATAAAGATAATAAAGATGCGCCGAAAGAAGAAAGCACCAAAGCTTGATACTATAGAAAAGACCGACTGGGACAATATTTTATCAGAGATAGATAAACGGGAGATCCCTGTAGAGTTATTAGAAACAGTTTTAATAAATTTAGTGTCTGGTCATACTATAGAAATCGATGTTCAAAAGTTAGTTGAATCGGGAGTAGCTCCTTCAGACATCGAAAAGAAGCTAAATGAAAAACTATTCTCGATGTCCGACATAATAAAAGACGTAGACTTCCACATTATTAGAGAAAAAGTAATTAAAGTGGTAAAGGCTAAAACGTCTGAGATGCTTAATAGCAAATACGGTGAATAAATTAAATGCTATCTTTGCCATCGATCAACTTGGTGGAATAGGTAAAAATGGCTCACTACCCTGGCCAAACAATTCAAAGGACTTACAATATTTTAAAACTAAGACATTAGGTCACACAGTTATTATGGGTCGCAAAACCTGGGACGACTCTTTGATGCCAAAGCCCTTGCCAGGCAGAACTAATGTAGTTTTAACACACCGAGATATACATCATCCTATTCCTTATCCGGGGGTTGTATGTTACGACAACTTAGAGAAAGCCATTACTTGGTACTTGATAAAAAGCGAGGTATGGGTAATCGGCGGATCGAATGTCTTGTTGCAACTTGCAGGTCGATATGATTTGATTTTAGTTACTGTTTTTCACGAAAATTATAATTGTGATACGTTTATTAACCTGTCTGATTTGAAAATTGATAAGTATAATAAGACAGTCGTAGGCGTGGGATCAAACTTTACTAGGTTCGAATATGAAAACATACACTGATTGCTTATTATATATCTTAGATAACGGTGTTGAAACACCGAACAGAACAGGAGTCGGAACTCTAAGCACATTTGGTTATCAAATGCGTTTTAATTTAGCAGACGGATTCCCTCTATTAACTACAAAGAAAATGGCTTGGAAATCTATAGTTAGTGAATTGTTGTGGATGATTTCTGGATCAGGCAATGAGCGAGATCTAAAAGCTATATTGCATGGCAATGAAAATTCTGAAAAATCTACTATATGGACTGCTAATGCAGAAGCCCCGTACTGGAAAGATAAAGCAAAATTTCCAGGAGACCTCGGGAGGATTTATGGAGTACAATGGAGGAAATGGGCCAAGGCAGATGGTGGTCAAGTCGACCAACTGTTAAATCTAATTGCTGGGCTTAAAGCAGATCCCCATAGTAGACGTCACATACTAACAGCATGGAATCCAGGAGAACTAGATGACATGGCCCTGCCGCCGTGCCATTGTTTTGCACAGTTTCGGGTAATGGGCAATAAATTAAGTTGCCAAATGTATCAACGTTCGGTTGATGCATTTTTGGGATTGCCCTTTAACATTGCATCATACGCATTGCTAACTCACCTGTTGGCGCGAGTGTGCAATTTGGATGTTGGCGAGCTAATTCACGTCTCCGGAGACCTACATTTATATGATAATCATTATGAACATATGAAGGCACAGGTAACAAGGACGCCATTCGATCTTCCTACACTGTGGATCGATTCTAAAGCGACGGATATTGAAAAAATAACGATGAAGGATATTGTGCTGCATAACTATGAAAGTCATTCGGCAATAGTAGCACCGATGGCTGTCTAAATAACTAAGGAGAGCTAATGTCAAAACAACCGTCTACAGATCTTCCACAACCAGGGCAGTTAATGTGGAAACACAATATGATGTATTTTTGCGACGACTTTAGTAATCGCACCACCAAGCCAGTAATAGAATTTATAGTAGAAAAGAACCTATTACCCAAGGCCGATCGCCCGTCCGAGATTACTTTGATAATTAATAGCCCTGGCGGAGAAGTTGGAAGTGCATTTGCTCTAATAGACGTTATGAAAGGTAGTGCTATTCCTGTAAGGACAGTTGGAATTGGAATGATAGCTAGCTGCGGATTACTAACGTTTATGTCTGGATCAAAGGGTAGCAGAATAATTACTCCGAATACTAGCATCCTTTCACACCAATATAGTTGGGGGTCCCATGGTAAGGAACATGAACTTTTTGCTAGTGTTAAAGAATTTGAAATGACAACTGATCGGATGCTGAAGCTTTATAAATCCTGCACAGGAATGTCAGATAGAACAATTAGAGAAATACTTTTACCACCGCATGATGTTTGGCTGGACGCCACCGCAGCAGTAAAGTATAAGATAGCGGATAAAATTAAGAAGCTTTACTGAGTTAGTGTTTCGAAACTAGAAGATTGAACATAATTACGTCTTCTTCATTTTCTAAGGCTAGGAACAGAAGATTTGGTGAAATATAATACCGTCCTGCTAGCCGCTCCTCAATAAAATTTCTAATGTTCATTGTTGAAAATGTTTTAACGTTGAGCTTGGGATATTTCTTATCAATAAACAATGGAAACTTGAGTTCACTACCGCCAAAATTGATCACAAAAAAATGAGGGGGTAAAAAATTTACCTCCCTCGAGTCCAACGATTGAATGGGATCATAATCCATTAAGAATGGGAATCGTAATGTACGCTCATTCCAAACGGCGCTTCAATATTTTGTGCGCTGTGAATAAGGAAAATTGTGTCGCAGTATTCCGGCTCGCCCCAATCACCACAGGGATAACCATCTGTGAACATAATGAACTGTTTGGGTTCGATTTCGTTTTCTTTCATCCATTCCCAGTTACACATGAAATCCGTACCACCGCCGCCCTTCGGTTCATAGGTGGTCATGTCCTCGGCATCATCACTCGTAAACACCGCAGGATTGTACACTTTGGTGTCGAAACTCCAAACGTGCAGTTTATAGTTGACGAACTGCGTCATAATAGCTTGGATCTCTGTCAGAAAGTCTTTGGCTTGTTCGTCCGAGATCGAACCGCTCATGTCAATCGAAATGCAAACGTCAATCATCGGATCGGTAATCATCCCCGGAAGGATACCATCAACGTGCCAACCCCTGCGTGACGGACGCATCCAGCTAAAGTCGTTCTTAAACGTGCTTTCAATTTGCTGGCGAATCAATTCGCGCCAGTTCATTTTAGGCTGCGTCAAGTCCTTCAGCAGTCGCTTAATACCTGCTGGGACGTTTCCTGCACCCGCAGCCTGGTAAGCCTGCATGATAGCTTCCTTAACCTCGTCGCGGATTGCGCGTCGTTCTTCGGGGCTCAGCGCCGGACGCGGCGAACCTTCTTTGCCAGCCTCATCTCCGTTTCCACCCGAGCCTTTTCCTTCCTCAGCTTTGGGGTCAAGGTGTTGATCGAGTACTTGGCTAAGTAGATCGTCGATGTCGATCTTATCAGCGTTTTCGTAAAGCTCTTCGTAAATCTCTTCAGCACTTTTGCCAGCATATTTTGTGTCGTAGCAGATCGGAAATTGCGTAACTTTCTCGCCCACCCGGCTTTCGACAAGGTCTAGGTTAATTGCGAAATCAGTAGCAATGTTCCACAAATCCGGCTGTCGATCAAAACGCCGATCCATGTGCTCGTAAATAACGTGAAGAATTTCGTGTCCGATTACAAACACTGTTTGCTGCGCGGTCAGGATGTCAAAAAACTTGGTGTTGTAAAACAGGTGCCGTCCATCAGTCGCTGCCGTAGGCAACCACTTGTCGGCACAAACTGGAATGAGCCTCGATGCAATGTTGCCCAGGAAGGGCATTTTCAGCAACATACTAATCCGCGCGATAATAATCTTATCGATAATTTTTTCCTCAAGCTTCGGATCAGTTGTCTCGCTAATGAAGTCAGAGGTAACGTCGTCTTTTTTGCTGTTAGCAGTTGTTCCGGCTTTAGCCATGTGCAGTTCCTAGTTGGTGTGTCTATATTGTAATTATACTGTCTGTCAGCAGTAGCGTCAACCAAAAAACCCCTTACAAATCAACACGTTACAAACAGGTGGGTTATGTAAGTCATTGATTTATTAGGGATTTTTAGGAGCCTTTGTTTTGAGCCCAACTGCCCCAATGGCCGAGGTGTGCTGTTGGAGAGATTTTAGCATAGCTTGGATATCATCATAGCCATTGTCGCTCAAAATATCCATTACCGTTTTCCTTTCCTTTTCACGTCGGCTGTTAATACAGACGAATAATGCCGTTGAAAGCAGGCCGAGCATCATTCCTAATACTAACGACAGTCCTGATGCTGGATTAATATACACTCCGATGCCGATGATTCCGAATAGTAACACAGACGTAAGGGTACCAATCAACCAATGGACATCTAAGTGTCCTATCGCATCTAGCGAATTCTGAATACTAAAGAATTTTTTAAGCTTCGTCATCGAGTTTCCTCTCTACTTCTGCGCATCGTTCTTCAACCCGTTTCTTTGTTTCGGCAATCATATCAGAATCGAAAACATAAAGCAAGAATGCAATCAGATAAACTTGTGCCGCAGCGAGCCAATACCAGCCAACCGCTGCGAATAGTGCAGCCCAAACCGTTTCAATAATAAGAACGAGAGTGACTGGAACCGAGGGACCTTTAATACGATACTTGTCGATAGGTCCCCAAAAATATTCTAATTGGCCTCGACTCCAAAGGTATTCTGCACCGAACGACGCCGTAAGCATTATAGTGATTGACGCTGAGAGGAATAGAATAAAGAAAACCACGCCCCACTCTGCCCATACGTTATTCTCAGCAATAGCAAAGTAAACGAGTGTAGCAAAAAACAGGTTCTCACCAAGCCAAAATATTTGTCGTTTGTTCATTTGACCTCCGGTTTAGTAGGTACGGCGGTGAGCAGTTTTGTCCAGCCGTAGCAAATAGCATCTTCACTCCTAGGACGAAGCTCCTCAACGTATCCTTTGCGCCAGTGATTATTAATCCCATCCCGAAGCTCCACTGTGTCAACGAACCCGCATTGCTCGCACTCGTACTCCAGCGCCGCGCTGTCGCTCGGCTTGTCAGAGGTCATGGCATGGCCTTTTGTTTGTTCCAGTACGCGAGAAGATTGCGCTTCGTCCAACAGCACAACGGGAAGTAAAGTACCGTCTCCTGTCGAACGATCTTGTACCAATCTCGGAATCGCATTACTTCCCCCTCCCGATGATCTCGTCTACGTCGTTGGCCGGAGCGTTCGGAGGTTCCGCGGCGGCCTTGGCCACCGTCACCAGCACCGGGCGCAGGACCCGGTCGTGCAGGCGCCAACCTTTTTGCAGAACCGAGACGATGGTGTTCGGTTCGGCGTCGGCCTCGACGGCCGCCATCGCCTGGTGCCAGTTGGGATCGAAGCGCTCCCCCGGGCCGGGTGCGAGTTCGTTGATGCTCGCCTTCTCGAGTGCAGCGCGGAGTTGCTTGAGCGTGAGTTCTGCACCGCCCTTGAGCGTGTCGGCCGTCGCGTGTTCGCTGTCTAACGCCGCCTCGAGGCTATCGACGACCGGAAGCAGCGTCTCGGCGAACTTTTCGAGCCCGAACTTGTGCGCGTTCAAGACCTCCAGCTGGGCGCGTTTGCGAGCGTTCTCCGCGTCGGCGAGGGCGCGCAGCAGCGATTCGCGCTGTTCGTCGATGCGGGTCTGCGCCTCCGAGAGCAGCTGATCGAGGTTCTTTTCGGCCGGCGCCGCGGGTGCTTTTGCCATCGCAAGGCAGCGCGGACATCCATCTTCAAACTTGCCTCGCCAGTCGCCGTGCGTGTGTTTTGTACTCATGGCTTCCTCGCCGCTTCGGCCCCGGGTGCGGCGGCGAGCAGTTTGCGCAGTCCTATCGCCACGCTGCTTTCTGTGCTCCACAGTTCTGCGACCCTTATGGCACCCTCAATCAACTCCCTCGGCACCATCACGCTGTCGCTCGGCGTGTCGGTGGGCGCAGCAACCGCAGACGGGATGCCAAACACATATTTACCGCAAGGACATGTTGCATCGTAATGAGGCCGCGGCGCTGCATTGGTTGGTGCTGCGGCGAGCATTCCATCTACGAGCCATTGCTGAGGATGAAGCTCGCCTCGCATAACATTATTGGCTCCAACATGCTGAATGTAGTTCAACGCCCCCTGATAAATCTCCCTCGGCACCACCACGCTGTCGCTCGGCGTGTCGGAGGGCGCAGCAGCCGCAACGTCTCGCCGCGTCCACTCCGCAAGCTCAGCTTCGGCTACTTCAACGCGACGATCAGACTCCTTCATCAGTCCAGTGTGAAGTTCCTGTACGCGAGCAAGCTCGCGCTCCAAGTAGTGTTGCCACCATTCGTTATCTGTTTCGGTTGTCATGGCTCTACTCCTTGTCTTGGTTAAGTGCGGCTTCGGCCCAAGCTACGCGCACAGATTGATGGCATTCCGATAGGCATATACCGGAAGACCCGGAATAAACACTCCAATTCCAACCCCAAATCCCCTGGCTTGCGAACGCTTGCGGATGCTTTTTAAGAACCCGTTGCTTCGGGGTTATCCGTTTCTGCGTGGTATTCCAGTTCATGTCCGTTCCTTAAATAAGAAAGGCTAGTTGGGTGATACCGGCGACTAGGACGCCACCCCAACTAGCCAAAACGTGTTACTGATTAGCTGCGATGATATATTTGCCATACTGTTTATGGAACTCGTCAAATACTTTCATCTTCTTCGGGTTAATCGGAAGGTCATAAGTGGTAAGCGCGGTACGCGCACCCATTACAACCACTTCCTTGTTAAAGTTCTTCATCATGTACTTGAAGAAGTTGTCAACCAAGACGTGCCACTCGCCATCTTTCATTTTTTCCTGATGGTCCTTAAGCTCGTAGCACATGGAAACCGTAAGCGAATACATTGCGCTGATTTCCCTGACCTTAAGCTCGTCCGTTTTGCCGTTAAGAATGTCCATCGGTGCCGGCAACTCGTCCGTCAGCTTGCGGTGCGCCATAAACTTAATTGCCATTCCCTCGCCGACAGTACCAGCAACCAACGTAGCAAGAACGTCATAGCCAATCTGATCATCGATCAAATCGCTAACAAAGGCCCACGAACGCGGCGTAGCGAACGAGCGGCTTGACGTTTTCGGATTAAAGTCGAACAAGTCCTGTTTGTTATGGCTAAGGAAGCCAATAACGTCGTTGTTAAGACGGTGCTTAACTGCCCATTCCTGCCAGCAATCGAAATCATGCCGCATCTCAATGTGGACGAAACGGTTAGCAAGCGGACTAGGCATCCGATAAGTAACACCCTTGTCCGATTCCCTGTTACCCGCAGCAACAATAACAACGTTGTCGGGCAGCTTATATTTGCCAACCCTGCGGTTAAGCACAAGCTGGTAGGCAGCAGCCTGAACAGCCGGCGCAGCCGAGTTCATCTCGTCGAGGAACAATACAATGATCGGATACTTCTCGGCCAATTCCGGGGACGGAAGGTCGATGGGCGGTGCCCAGTCCATTACGCCCAGCTCTTTATTAAAGAACGGAATGCCTCGAATGTCTGTGGGCTCGCATTGACCAAGGCGTTGGTCAATCATAAAGCCTTTCATTTTTTTAGTGATCGCTGCGACAACGTCGCTTTTGCCGATCCCCGGAGGTCCCCAAAGGAAAACGGGGCGCTTCGATTTGAAGCAGGTTACAACCGCTGCTTCCGCTTCTTTTGGAGTTGTTGAACGTGTTTCCATTTTTAATTCCTTTCCTAGTAATGGTAATTAACAATGCTCTGCTAGTCTAACATCCTTCGCCACGCCCGTCAACCTCAACGATCCTAATATAATCAAGAGGTTGTGTGGGGGTTGTGTAAGTCATTGATTTGTATAGCCCTCAAATTCCAATGTTTTCAACGTTTATTCTTTAATATGCTTATAACTTCTATTTTATCCAGGTATTCGGCGTAGCAGGGATTTGTCTTGTCGCCCCAATGTTTCTTGCACTTACCACAATAACGTAGCAGCGAATATTCATTCCTAGCTTGCCATCCGCCGCATGGCAACGGATCGGTTTTATCAAAGTACCTCATTCTTTCTTCCCAAACCCGCAGGATCTGTTTCGTCAGTAATATAGATATAATTCGACTTATGTAGTGGCGCAACTCGTAGCTTCTTTTTCTCTATCTCTTTCTGCGCGTTTATCTCCCTTTCAAGCATTTCTCCTTCATATTTAGGAGACTTTTTGCTTACAATTGCAGGAATTCTATCGGGTTCTAAGCTAGGGTAATATACACCTTCGTCGCGCCTATATACCTTAACAGGCACTAGGGGAACAAACTCGTGTTTTGGATTGCCGTCAACATCCATAAATTGCTGCCAAGCTTTAAACTGCCGGCGCTGCCGTTTAATGAATTTGGATTTGTGCCGGTTCATTTGCTTAGAATGATAGTTTCCATAGTGTGAACTTGAATCTTGTTACGTTTTTTGAACGTAGAAAACTTAGATTCTCTAAACGACTTAAATCCCCAATGCGAATCAAACAGTTTGAGGTATCGTCCGTTACGCTTTCTCTCTACTGCTACACAAACAGTCCAATGGTGCTCCGGTTCTCCTAGCCCAACAATAATCGCAGTCTTGCCATCTGCCAGTCTCTTTTCCAATATATCAACCCATTCTGTAATTGTTTTCTTTTTCCTAATAGGGAGATAACATTTATAGCGTTGGGAAAATAACTTTTTGGCTACGAAATCGTTAATTAGATGCAGCTCTTTAAATAAGGTCCCTTCATAAAATGCACGAGGGAAGATTTTGGGGAACTTTTTAATAATGATCTTAAATAGCCACTCAGCTTTCTTGTCCTGCAATGGCCTAATAGAATGTAAGGCATTAACGACAGAATAAATGCCGCACATTCCATCTAAATTACCTTGCGTAAAAGGCTTCATTAAGTTCCTTGTCGTAAAAATCTTCTCCCTTGTGTTGCACACCTATTATCAAATGTCCAAGTTTTAGGATAAGCCATCCAAGGTCGGCTTCATCCCTGGCTCCAAAAATGATATAACCTTTTCCATCCGATCTTCCACCTCTAAAGAATAATAGAGGATATTCTTCAAGCCCTAAAGCGTCTAAAATTGATCTGGCGCCTTTCTCAGTCGGCGAAAGATATTTGAGTTCTTGCGGAATAGTTATAACAACGGAAAAGATTTCATCCATTACATCATTATAGATTAAAACTTATTAGTTGTCAACGACTCCAGAGTCGATAATGTGTTTTGCCAATTTTAGTAACAATATTAAATATTCGTTCTCATTTGTTGTAACGCAACGTATATGCGTAATTCCGCGCGGATCACCAAAATACCCGGCGTCGGAATTATGGCTAAAAATAACTGACTCAAATACAGACTTACGGACACCAAATTGTTTCATGATTGATTTTAATGTTTGTTCGTCCGCAGGCTCGAACATGAAATCGTCGGGGATCTCGAAGTTTATAAAATACCGCTTATTCGTCACGGCCGAGGTAGGCCCCAACTTTGTCTCCGAATAATTGTAGGGTAACAAAGTCTTTGTCGTGGTAAACAATAAGCTTGTCGCCACGCTTAAAAAAAGGACCTTCTAGTTTTTCATACAGTCCTTTAATCATTTTGGAGGTGAATTTTTCAGTTTGCAGCGAGTGTGCGGATATCTTCAATTTGTCTCTAAGTAGCAAGTGACCATATGCACTTAGTGCCATGCCTTGGTCTAATGGGTTACGCCAAAATGTGTAAAAGAATCGGCCGCGCCCTATAGGCCCCATAGGTTCAGTATCAGTTTCTCTGTACTTTTTATAAATCTCGTCAGTAAGAATTTCTTTACGAGTTAGTTCTTCGATGGAAATACCTGTTCTCCTTCTTTTAAGAAGATGACAGTGAACTTATCGGTTTTAAACATTATGTTTAATTTTTTACTTAGGTTGATTGCGTGTCCTTGGTTGCTAAAACTTACTTTCTTATATTTAGGCCCGGGATAATTTACTAGCAGATTGCTAGTTTTTAGATTGATGGGTTTACTGTTATAATATACTGCCCAAATTCCTGCACTTTGCAATATTTGATCGCACTTATAGGTGATTTTATTTACATTCTCTAGTATTACAGTGGGCTTTGGTCTGCTCATTTCTAAGGTTCTTTAACTATATATTTATCCTCAAAATCTGCCTCCGTCCGCCGAAACAGACGTTCCTGATTCGCCAGCAACTGCGCGCCGAAGCGATCTTTCTAAATCTGAGACTTGGATTAAAAGGTTTGCGATCTCAAATTGCAAATCTCTAGCCTCTTTTGCTGTTAATAGAAGTTGTTTACTGCTACTCTGGTTTAGGACTTGAACTTTAGTGTTGAACTGTTTAATTGTTTGGTTCATTCGACGCAACCTGTAACACCGTTTGCATTTCTGTTTTGGTCTTAAACGGTCCCTTAAATTCGTACCTTTCTAGCGTAATCAATTTGGGACAAAAACTCCTAACCCAAGTGTTAGAGAACTTAACGATAAAGAATCCCGCACAGAAATAGCTTTTACTTTTTGGTTGTTTTGTGTAAATGTAAAGTCTGTCTTTAACGTTGCGCAAAACATTGTACGGGGTAGAGTTTGTTGGATACCCACCTATTCCGTGTTCCGGGATAATGTCTTCTTTAACTTTCTTTTTATTTTTAACAAAGACAATATTGTGAGTTCTCTCCAAGTTTTTAATGCTTGGAAATTGCTCCCGGTTGTGATCCATAACTAGAACAACCCCACCTGCACTTTTCTGGACAGTAGCAATTTTAATGCCATCTTCTTCGACAATCCAGAACTTATTTTTAATTATTGGTTTAGCTATTAGACTCATTTTCGTGTTTCCTTACTAGATTAAACATAAATTCATATTGCTCTTTCATCTTTTTAATTTCCGGATATTTATTTAGTATTGTTTCGTCGTTAATTTCCTGATGCTTCTTTTCTTCTACCCACCGCACTGTGTTGGCTAGAAGTGGATCAATAGTTATTTCTATATTAAGTCCCAGCGCGTCCCACTTACCATTTTGATATCCCTCAAGCTTTCCTGTACCAGTGTTAAATCTAATTGGGATCGATTCATTGATTTGTGTTTGTGGATACCCCTGCCAGCGTTTAGTAACAACAACGGTAGGAATCTCACCTCGGTCGAAAAATACAATGTCGTTAATCATCACACACCGTCGCTTGATCGTAGTGGAACCATTCTAGCATTTCCTGAAGGGAAAACTTTTTCAAATGTGATCGATATACAAAACCTATTTTATTTGATATAATATTGAATCGAACTTTTCCTCTGCTTGAATTATCACTGTCATTCTCAAAAGAACTAGCTACAGCTAAATTTTCTATATTGGCAGTATAAAGTTCCGTCAAGCCCGTTTTATACATTTTGACGTAAGTATCAAATAGATACCGCTTAACTTTTATTCCGGGATATACTCTGCCTGCAACTTTCAATATAACATAAATGGCTTCTTCCCGAGACATTATTTCTCCACTCCATAGAACAAAATATTGATCATGTTTTTTCGAATACATGAACATCGGGCGATCACTAAACAACGACCATGTACGTTCTTTAAATCTATTAGAGTCCAGTTTCATATTCGTCTGTGCCTCCCTCTAATAGAGAAAAATCATAAATCATAGGATCTGCTTCTTTTATTTTTGCTTGCAATTGTTCGGTAGGCCGATACCCGTAAGTTTCATATTTCAATATTCTCAGATATGCGCCTTGTGTAAATTCCTTCTCGTAATCGAATGTCCGATTATGAATATGACGAGCCGTGTTATCTCCTAGATAAAATTTTCTACCATCAGTACCTATCTTACAAATAGATAGATCGAATTGATTTAAAACATCATGTATCGTATCAAAATATATTTTTCTAATTAGCTGTATTTTATACACAGGCTTATCTTTAACATCGACAAAGCATATTGTAAATGTTCTTGCATTTGGAGTATCAAATGTACCGATTATTCCAATAAGTCCTTTTTCGCTAAATTGCATTATCTTGTTTTGTAACTTCTCGGCCGAGTTACTGTCCTTAAAGAATACGTCAACATCAGTTAAAGAATTAATTGACTCTCCCAAATACCACGACAAAGCAGCACCGCCAGCGACCCACGGACCATTTTTTTCATCCCCCATCTGTAGTAGTCTATATAGACTTGCATTATCGAGGTGAATTGTTTTTCTAAACTTTGGGTCAATTTCTGTGTAATCACTGCCCATTATTGTATTCCTTAGAAAATATGTCTGCAAACGTTTCAGCATATTCAACTAACTTATCTAGTTCTTGTTTGCCGCAAAATAGAATGAATTGTGTACCTACTTGAGACTTGGCGGCCTTTTTAACTCGTTTCATAATATCTCTGTCTATCTCGTTCCTAATCTCTTCCGGTTGCGCAGTGAGGTCAATAAGCTTTCTATTACGTTCATAATCTTCAATAACCTTATGTTCGACTTTCCTGTGATCAACCCATTGCTGTAACATTACATTGTTCCAGCTATATCCTTTTTTCTTTCTATCGTTAAATGCATCCTTCATTCTATTAATGTTTACCCTCGGGTAGGCACTAAAGATGTTGTCGGAAGAATCGCCTCGTATGCATTTCTCAAATACTATCCATTCTGGATCTACAGGTCCTTTGGGCTGTTTAGTTTTTTTATCAATTACTGGCTTCTTCTTTAAATCATATACACCCGACTTTGTCCATGTATGTCCGGTAATTCCGTTGAATAGATAAACATTATCATCAATCAATTGCAGCAAATCAGAATCACTACTTAGAATTACATGTTCGTCAGCTGGGTGCAGTGCGATAAATCTAGCAACCAAATCATCTGCTTCTGCGTTCTTGCTTTGTAGAACACTACAATTAGTTTTTTGGTCTAGGAATGTAATCAATGTTTCGTACGCCGCCCAAAATTGTATATCTTCTTTTACTTCGCGTTCGGTCAGCGAAACTTTAGCAGCCTCTCTGTTTTTCTTATATGGTAGGTATTCATTTTTGCGCCAACTGTGGCCTTCTAGGCAAAACACAACATGGTCTGGCTTTTGTTCTCTCCAAAGTTTGGAGATGGAAGTTAAAGTGATGTGTACTGCTAGCGCAGTTTTTTCTTCAATCGTAGATCCGCGGCGAGCTACATGCCGCGCCCTGAAGAAGGTATTGGTAGTGTCAACTAATAAGTATTTCATAATTGTGGTTGGAGTTAACTATTAGTTATAGTAGCAGTTAATACTACTTTAGTCAAACGTAGACTAACCTATTTCGGTGCGGTCATCGTCTATTCTTCGTTTGGTTACATACGATGGATTGTTTGCTTCGTATTGTTCGTAAGTTTCCAATACAACATTTTTGCATAAATCGGTAAACCATCTATCAATTATTTGCTGGTCGTCGCGCCCTTCATACCCGTGCTTCTGTAAAAACTCTACAAAGTATACGTTCCAATCCAATTCAATACTGCCAATACCTGGCCGCTCTTTGGAAACTTCGACTTCAATAATATTAATGTATGGCTCACCGTTTTTGGTAGCTTCTTCTTTCTTGTTAATTTTCTCTAGCTCGCCCTCTGTCTCTTTTAGTTTGGCTTTGAGTTCATCCAATTCTATAGAGGCTTTGCTTTTAAATATCTTTTCAAATAAACCCATCACTAATCCTTTAATATATCCCACAATGCAGCTTCTTCTAAATGCTTTACTGTCTTGTCTAAGTATTTAACTAGATCTTGCTTGGGCATTTTTTTTACCTTAGCTCTGACAGATTTAAGGGTAGTAAGTACCATCCGCCGCCTGGATCCTTTATCGATGCCTGACATTGTTTCGAACGAAAGAGTAAAGCACCGCACAAAGGTATTTCTTGCCTCATTGGGGGTTGATCCGTTGTGCCAAGTTATGTCTCCTTCAGGGCCCATTGAACATATAGGTTCGCTTTTCCCGTTAACTGTGCTATTGAACGTAATTAGAGAATGTCTTGTTTCCCCGTTAGAAGCGATATGAAAAATTCCTTGGGACTGGCCTTGGCCGTTAACTATCTTCGGACTTCGGAGGTTCGATCGGCTTGTCTTTAAAGTCTGTTTCATACCATCCAGTTCCTTCTAATTTAAAACTCGCACTACTAACTAGTTTTTCTAAATCTGTGTCTAAACAGTTTGGACAATGTATTTCTTTGTTTTCAAAGTCTGATACTTTAACCAATGCTTCAAAAACAGTCTCACAGTTCTTACATTTAAGATCGTAAATTGGCATGTTTTTGAGATCCCAGTTTGTGTAGTATACGTTCAAGTTTAATCAATGGAGTGACCGATTGCGTCATAAATTCAGGATTTGACCACATCTGTCCGAGTACACCGAACGTTTCTCTTAATTGAGTTACATCATCATAAGTTAATATATAATTTGGATTTTTATAATTTCCCATATTAGGAATTACATTTCTAACTCCTCCTGCCGGATATTCCATATCGTTATCTATTCTAGGAATCATATGTACATGAGGATAGTTAACTGTTTGTCCGGCAGCCGCCCCTATATTTTGCCCGACATTGTATCCGTTGCATCTGTCGCTCGACAGCAATAGGAAACCAAACTTATAAGCCGCTTCATAGCAGGCCACTAAGCATGGCATATTATTAGACGTTGGAACAAATAGTTGATGTCCCTCACTAACAGGATAAGCATCTTTAAATACCCAATAGTCCCTGGTCTTAAGTTCTACCTCCGTCCACGGAACTATTTTGTCATCTAATGCTTTTTCTAAATCGGTCATTTTAACCACCAGTCTTCCCATGGAAACTCTACCCACACATCATTCTGTTTTTTGTTTATTGATTTGCCTGCGTAGTTAATGTGGATTAGAGACGAGGTGTTGTCTACAATAGTTGCAAACCTAACATTATATCCCCAAACATGTTTCCAAGCTCCTGCAATTGGATACGTTGATTCCCAATCATCCCTTAACCATTTAAGTGTCTTTCCAGTATCGTTAATGTCATCAACTACGAGGATATTTTTGCTAGGTACTTCGTTGTAACCGACCGCATCCTCAGACATCCAGCAGTTGGTTTCCGAGTCCATGCTATTGGAATCTCTTAATGAAATTTTCAATGCATACATAGGGACGCTAAAATAATGACTAATCATTGTTGCTGGTATTGTTCCGCCACGCACTAACCCAACAACGTAGTCGGGTCGCCAGCCCTCAGCATCGGCACTAATACTCCTACAAATAGAAGAAACTTGAGTCCTTATATCGTCCCAAGTTAAGACTAATTTGTTTTCAGTTTTATGTAATAGTTTACGTCCGCCCATTTTTGCTTCCTCCAATTAGTATGTGTTAAAAACCCCCAATTCCTACTTCGGCGCCACGGAATAAACAACGTCCAACAATCAGTAACATCGGGGTTTAATTCTATTCTGTGATAAGATGTTGCTGCACAAATTCTAAAATGTCCAGGTCCGCGCCAGCGTCTTTGCTCGCCAATAATTACATCTGTATTAGTTACAATATTCCATGCATATTTAGGTATCCATTCATAATAACCACCTGTTAAAATTACTGCCATATATGGCCACGGATGATCATGTAAATCGTCGGGATCAGACTTTAGGAATTTGTGCAGGAAGATATTAAATGGAAAGTTTTTTCTGTTCTTTATAAAGACATAATATCGTTCTAAATATGGCTCAGCACTTTGCCTGTCTAAAACGACACGCTTCCGCCCGTGTTCTTCTAACCAATTTAGAAACCGTCCAAACATAAAAATTCCTTTTTGTGCGTCATTTCTAAAACCTTTATTCCGCTTACCTTTATGAAAAACAAAGTGATTAAACCTTTACCTTCATCTGTGTTTGGTACTTTAATTCGAAAATAGTTTATATCACTGGGCGCAAACGAGAATCCCGAAGCCGCCTCACTAAGCATTCTCTGAGAAAATGTTTCACCACTAATGGTGCTCCTCGATCCGGTCATCCTATAAATGCTTATTCCTTGATTAACCAATTCTCTTACTTTGTCCCAATTATTAAACATGGGCCCACTAGTAACTGCAATATCAATTAAGATATTACGGTCGTTCATTATTTCATCCTAGCAATAATGTTAAAGAATTCCTGTCTAAGCTCTGGTGTGTCTCGCATTGTGCCTCTAAGCACGCTCGTAGTCATGTCACTTTGGTGTTCCCTGACACCCCGATGTGTCATGCAAAAATGCTCTGCTTGTATTAGTACAGCAATACCATCAGCTTCGGTTTCAACTTCTATTGCATCGGCTAGTTGCATAGTCATCTCTTCCTGAATTTGTGGACGACTTGTAATCCAATCTGCAATTCTATTAAATTTGCTTAGGCCAATTACTTTACGTCCGGGAAATACTCCAACGTAGGCTTTACCTACGATCGGCATTATATGATGGGCGCATGTACTTCTTATTGTAATAGGTCCGGTTACATACAACTGATCATATTCTAATTCGTTTGGAAATGCTGTTATTGCTGGAGGATCTTGATATCGTCCAGCAAAAATTTCAGTAACAAACATCTTAGCGACACGCATTGCAGTTTCTTTAGTATTGTGATCATTCTTAGTATCAATTACTAATGCCTGTAGTACGCTTTCCATTTCTGTTGCAACTTCCTTAATAAGACGTTCTTCATCCCCAGGAATTAATGCTTCAGAAATATTGTCATTACTAAAATAACGTTTCTCTAACCGTTTAAGTCTTGCTCTAATTTTGTCGGATGTCTTCATAGTACTATTTAGAATTTTCCTTGTATGTCCAAACATTATTCAACCGTATTTTTTTAATTTGTTGTCCAGTGTTAATATTGGATTGGTATAAGTCACATATCCAAATAGTGTAATCATTAAATTCAGGTTTCCCTAATAATTTTCTAATCACAGGTTCGACGTCATCAGCCCAGTCTAATCCTCCTAAACCACAACCAATCTTTGGTATGTAAATCTTACGTTGAAGATCGGTATCATTAACAGCTAGAAAGACTTCGCATATACAGTCTTCAATTGCTTGTATATTAGCGTATACTGCCTTATTGTTTCCATATGCTAATTCAACTGGCCGTCCATAATTTTCTTGTGTGATAGCATTTACAATGAACAAATTTTCAGTTGCTTGAAACCAGATATTAGTACCGACTTCGAGTCCCTCTTCAAAAAATTCTCTTTTGTACGCCATATATGCGCCAGGCCACCGTTTTTTAACAGCCAACGCAGCGCCTGATCCCATTACACCTTGAGCATTGCATCCATGAATAACAACGCCTCGGGTTACTTCTGTTATGTCTTTTTTAATAAAAACCATTGACATGATATTTGATCACATTTGTTAAAGTGTTAGCCGAAAAATAAAACTTATCTAAATATTCTTTCGTTAAATTTAGATTAGTTTGCGTAATAAGACTGCCATAGTTGGTCATTAATTTTCTAATTTTCGCAACTAGCTTATCTTTATGCTTTGTGTATAATTCAAAACTACTAGTCCATTCAGTTTCATAAACAAATTCATTCTTAATGTACATTTCTTTATAGCTTAAACGCGAAGGGACTAATGGAATTGCATTTGCTAATACACCCTCGTAACAACCAATACCTAATGTTTCTTGTAGGTTTGCAGAAAACACAATTTTAGCTTGTCTCAGTAATGCGTGGTATTCGTCTTTAGTAAGAGGCTGGTCCTGACAAACAATGAATTCATATTCAGGCAGTGCTTCCTTTAAGTCTAAAAATATGTCTACTTGTTTTTCCGGCGCCAGTCTGTGCGGGAATAATATTAGATCTCGTTTCTGAGATGCCTGAGGACGTATTGCTGCTTCTAAATATTCAAACGGCCAACCTGATCTAAGTATTTTAGGGAATCGTCCGGGGAACTGTCCATTAATTTCTAACGGGGTCTTTCCAAATAGGTTTTTACAAAACATTTCGATATGGAAATTAGTTGCAAAATAATTAGCGTCGATTGCATAGAACAACGATTTCTCAAAATGTCTTACCCACGGCTTATCGCCAATGAGTCTACCTAAAAAGTCAGCTGGGTCATAGCTGCCCGCATGCCACAACGCATGTATGCCTACAGGAATTTGTAACAATTCGCTCATGTACTTCAAGTTGATAATCCCGGGGTGCCATGCATCTGTAAATAGAAATTGGTCTCCCGCTTTGATATATCCATCGCAAAACATTCGGCTAAAAGCTTCGACTTGTGATGCTTTGTAAATGTTCGTGCCACCGAAATTTAAGAAGGCCCCGGGAGTAGTCGCCGCCGGAATATCCACGCGGCCCTCAATTACACCTGTGGGTATTCCTGCATCATCAAACAGCTTAGGAAGATGTGTCTTCCACTGTCCGGTGTATCTGGTTTCGACAGCTTCGAGGTCAACTAAGTGTAACATTAGCGATTGCGCTTTTTCTTATTGCTTACCTCTTTGACGTACTTCTTCCAATTAGAATTCTTGTTGTTATAGAGGTCTCCTTGGTTGAAGGGAAGAAGCTCAAACCTACAAAAGTTTAGGTAGTCTTCTAAATCATTAAAGACTTTAGAAACCTCGGGCTTCATGGTTAAGTACTTCTTAAGCCAAACTGGATTAGACATGGTTGTTCCTTAGTGTGGTTTAGTAAAATCGTATTTTGTAAAACTACCGTTTTCTCTGTCTTCACTAATCTCTATCCAAGTATTTCGTTTTGGATATTGATCAGAAATAGCAACGAAAAGGTCATCAGATAGCATCTCACAGCTCTTATTATTAAGTTCTAGTGTGCCGTCATTATATTGCCTCTCTAACCAGCGTTTAAATTGAATAAATTCTAAATCTCTGTCGTCGTGAAAAACCTGGATCCATACTTTGAAATGAAATATATGTCTGTGTGGATAACCTAAAAATTTTACGTCCTCTAAATTGGGATCATCTAACGCAGCGGGATATTTATGAATGCCCTCTTTTTGGAAGGTAACCCAAATCATTTTGGGAGCGTTCTCCCGAATATTATTACGAACTCCTGCAATATATTCGGCATATTGTTGTTCAGGACTAAAGTCTCTATCACTCATGCAGTCTATTGTATATTAAAGAGTTTTACTTGTCAAGTGTTTGATTAGGAGTGGAATTAATCATATAATCTTCGATGATTTCGCATATCTGATCCAAAAATACATCTTTGGATATATATTTCCCAGTGTATTGACACCAAATGTTTAAAATTTCGTCCATTTCTTCATTTTTTTGGTTATTTTGGGAATTTAATTGTTTCTCATATTGTACAAGGGCATTCTTTGCTATTGTACGCATGTAATCGCGTTCTCCATTGCTTCCAAACGCCGAACCATAAGTTAATTCCTTCCCATCAAAATACTTCCCGGACATTGGAAATTCATTAAACCATTCTTCAATTCTACGCAATGCTTTTATTAACGTTCTATTTGGATCAGACATAGTTATTTCTCCACTTCGAATAAGTTATTAAACATAGTCATAGCGTTTACTGCTTTCTTTCCGCTAAAACCTCTTGTGCCAACAAGACGCATCCAAAATTTACTGTGGTCATCTAGGAATTGTAATGCTTTGTCCTTGTCGTCAATACGGATTGCTTCAGTAATTAAGTCTCCCATAGTGTTCCGATCAATATCATCTTCAATTAACATATTTGGATAGATATTGGTGTCGTATAATTCATTGGCTAATTTCACAGCCATTAAATGTATCCAAACATTGTGCGCCATTAATATTGCATAACTGAAACTATCCCAGCTTGTATTACCTTCCTTACCTATTTTATTTAGATCACCTTCTTTGTAGATACAAATATCTTTAATAAGCAAATCTTCTGTTATAGGGCTATCAATAAAATGTTTAATTTTGGTTTTTTTACGCCTCATATCTTCTAGTAATGCTTTACTAAATTTTCTTTTATCGGTCGCATACTTCTTATCATCGGGGCCAAATTCCATTCTGTAAATCCACTTTTCGCGTTCAGTTAGTTCTATGTCAGTATAAATTCTACCATTAGCAGTTGCTAAGAATGGACTAGCACAGTCGAAACTAATTGTAAAGTTTTCGTTGTGATACTTTCTAACTGCTTTTTGTATATCAGTTAATGCCAGTGCCCACTCTAGTCTGCTTGTACCTAAAAAGTGCATCCAATCATGTGTTCCTTTCTCTAGCAGCCCGTCGAATTTTAGTGTTATAACTCGTTTTAGTGCTAAATGCAAGTCGCACATATTTTGTCCGCCCATAGCCCAGCCGTTAAAATGTGTGGACTTAAACTTTTTGGGATCACAGTAGTGTTTCATTTCTTTGTACCAATTGTCTGCTTCGGCATGATTCTCGCCTTGCAGTACGTTTAGAAATTTACAGCTACCAGAGCCGTTTTTCATAAAATAATCGTTATTAATCTTTGTTGCGTTTACAGCATCCTCAAATGTTGCTATCTTAGTTTTTTTCACAGCTTCCGGCCGCCAACGTGTCCACACAGGAATATCTAGTCCCATTCCGTAGTCTGCAATACCTTCTAACCAACTTAGAACTAGTTTTCTCTGCTTACTAGATTTAGGACAATTAACATCACGCCAGTCACCTTCCCACACACCCTTGCCGATTTGGAAACCTCCACTGTCTCCTAACAATAAGGAACTAGACTTGTCTCTACTCCTTATCATATCCTCTTTGGGTTCGTGTTTGTCTAAATTTAATTGCGCATGTCCTGCACTGTATAGCGCATACGGATAATAAAATGTAGCTTTGTCTTTGTTAAGAAAATTTATGCTCTCCATACCGTTTTTAAGACACTTGGGAATCCTTTTCTCAGGAACGTATTCCTCAAATCGTTGTTTGCCTATAAATGTAGCATAGAAACTGCTAATTGCAGGCAAAAAGATGGCATGATTCTTATTAAACGTAGTAAATTCGTTTTCCATTACTTGCTTTGTGCAGGGAGGATATATTCATACAATGCTGTTCCACTATCAACGGTGATCAGCAACGCTCCTTGGTTACTAAATTGCATTACCTTGTCGCCAACTAAGTTTAAAATACAAATAACTGGCGCGACTGGCCATGCAAATCCTTTGTTCAGTGTTCC
>Ga0307378_10002391_pt1 | contig 28856 bp, 22 predicted proteins | sample UN1MG_FD_202238 | JGI IMG/M metagenome (GOLD analysis project Ga0307378, IMG submission 202238) | Soil microbial communities from Risofladan, Vaasa, Finland - UN-1 | ecosystem: Environmental > Terrestrial > Soil > Coastal area > Acid sulfate soil | place: Finland: Risofladan, Vaasa | collected... | reverse complement strand
CAAACACGTTGCGCGGCACGGAGGCCTTGAGTTGCTGCCAGAGACCGTTCGGGGCCTGGAGTGACGGTTGGTCGGAGGTGCCGGCCATGCGGCTCCTACTTAGGATGGTTATTGGTCGGTTCGTAGCGTTGGGCGATGGGCATGCGGCGGCCGAACCCGAACGCGCGGCTGGTGACCTTCAGGCCCGGCGCCGACTGCTGGCGCTTGTACTCGTTGCGGTCCACAAGGCGGACGACCTTGGCCACGACGTCCGCCGGGAACCCGGCGGCCACAATCTCGTCGAACGACCGCTCGTCGCGGACATAGAGGGCCAGGATGCCGTCGAGGACCTCGTACGGAGGGAGGCTGTCCTGGTCGGTCTGATTGGGTTTCAGTTCCGCCGACGGCGGCTTCGTGAAGACGCGCTCGGGGATCAGCGGCTTGGTGGCCACGGCATTGACGTGCCGCGAGAGTTCATAGACCATCGTTTTGGGCACGTCACTGATGGCCGCCAGACCTCCCGCCATGTCACCGTAGAGGGTGCAGTAGCCGACGGCCACCTCGCTCTTGTTGCCCGTCGAGAGGACGAGGTATCCAAACTTGTTGGAGAGGGCCATCAGGATGGTCCCGCGGACGCGGGCCTGGACGTTCTCCTCGGTCGTGTCGGGTTGGCGGCCGGCGAAGGCTTCGGCCAGGGCGGCCTCGAAGGCGCGGTGCGGGCCGTCAATCGGGATCACGAGGAACCGGATGCCGAGGTTCTCGGCCACCGTCCGCGCGTCCTCCAGGCTGTGGGAACTGGAGTAGCGGCTCGGCATGGCGACGCCGACGACGTGGTCCGGGCCGACCGCCTCGGCCGCGAGGCACGCCACCAGGCTCGAATCCACGCCGCCCGACAGGCCCAGGACCGCGTCCTTGAACCCGCACTTGCGCATGTAGTCGCGGATGCCCAGGACGAGGGCGCAGCGCAGGGCCTCGATGTCGCTCGGAAGAGGCGGGAGCGATTCCGGCGGCCGGCCGCCCGGGAGGTCCACCACGCCGAGGTCTTCCTCGAAGGCCCGGAGTCGTCCGACGACCTGGCCGAAGGAATCCATGGCGAAACTGGCCCCGTCGAAGATAAGTTCGTCGTTGCCGCCCACCTGGTTGACGTAGACGACCGGCCGGCGGTACTTGACGGCCTGGGCGCGCACAAGGGCGGCCCGCTGGCTGAACTTGCCGACGACGAACGGCGAGGCCGACATGTTCACGAGGACGTCCGCCCCGGACTCCACGAGTTGGGCGATGGGGTTGCCGTGATAGTAGCGGGCGATCGGGCCGGCCGGCCCCTGGGTCCAGATGTCCTCGCAGATGGAAAGGCCCAGGCGCAGGCCGCCGAGGGAAACCACCTGGGGTCCCGCGCCCGGCTCGAAGTACCGCATCTCGTCAAAGACGTCGTAGGTGGGCAGGAGCGACTTGTACTTGCGCGCGAGGACCCGGCCCTCGGCGACCAGGGCGACGGCGTTTCGCAGGGGCAGGCCGCGCGCCTCCTTGGTCCGGTCCACGAAACCCACCAGGAGGGCCGCCCGCCCGACCTCGTGGACCAGGCGGGCCAGGGCCGCCAGGTTATCGGCCACGAACCGCGGCTTCAGCAAGAGGTCCTTCGGGGGGTACCCGAGGAGCGAGAGTTCCGGCGTGACCACGAGGTCGGCGCCCATGGCGACCGCCCGGTGGTAGGCGTCGAGGATGCGGTCGAGGTTGCCGGGGATGTCGCCGATGGTCGGGTTGAGTTGGGCTAGTGCGATTCTCATAAGCGCCATGGTAATGCGTCGGGGGCGGCGGGTCAACAAACCGCCGGCCGCGAGGGGGTGCCATGCTTTCACTTGTGAAAGCATGAACCCGGTCGCCGGCCCATGCTTTCGCGAGCGAAAGCATGGCACCCAGCGCCTGGAATTGGCGAGACGTGCCCTTCGCCTTGAGGTATCATTCTGGAGGCAGCCGATGCGGAGAAGGCCATGACCATCGTGAACCCGCAACTCAGCCTGGGCCTGCCCGGCCTGGACCGGATGCTCCGGGGCCTGATTCCGGGCGACAACCTCGTCTGGGAGGTGGACTCGGTCGACGACTACGCGCCCTTCGTGAAACCGTATTGCGAGGCGGCGCTGGAGCGCGGGCAGAAACTGATTTACTTCCGGTTCGCGTCGCATCCGCCCCTCGTGGAGCCGCAGGCCGGCGTCGAGATTCACGAGGTCCGTCCCGAGGCGGGATTCGAGATGTTCATTTCGGACATCCACAAGACGATCGAGAAGACCGGCCGCGGCGGCTATTACGTCTTCGATTGCCTCTCGGAACTGGCGGCCGACTGGTACAGCGACCAGATGCTCGGCAACTTTTTCATGCTGACGTGCCCGTACCTGTTCGACGTGGAAGCGATCGCCTACTTTGCGGTCCTGCGCAACTACCACTCATCGCACGCGATGACGCCGATCTCCGAGACGACGCAGGTGTTCCTCGACGTCTACCGGCACCGGGGGAAACTCTACATCCATCCGATCAAGGTCCAGCAGCGCTATTCGCCGACGATGTACATGCTCCATGCCTGGGAAGGCGACGAGTTCCTGCCGGTCCGCCGGAGCGCGACGATTTCGGAGATCCTGACGGCCTCGCCCTACCTCCACCCGGAATCGGAGCATTACCGTGTGGGCGTCTGGCACCGGGCGTTCCTCCATGCCGAGGAGACGCTCGAGGCCGTCCGCCGCGGCGAAGCGCCGCCGGAGAAGGCCGATGAATACTTCCACCGCCTTGTGCGCATGGCCGTCTCGCGCGACGAGCGCGTCGGGCGCCTGGTCGAAAAGCACCTCACGCTGCCTGACGTCCTGGAGGTCGGGAAGCGCATGGTCGGCACCGGCCTCATCGGCGGAAAGACGGTCGGGATGCTCCTGGCGAGGGCGATCATCAAGGCATCCGCGCCCCGGTGGCAGACGCTCCTCGAGCCCCACGATTCTTTCTACATCGGCTCCGATGTCTTCTACACGTTTCTCGTGCAGAACGGCATCTGGTGGATGCGCGAGAAGCAGAAGAGCGCCGCGGCGCTGCTGGAAAGCGCCGCGCGGCCTCGCCAGCGGATGGTCACGGGAAGTTTCCCGCCCTACGTCCTCAGGCAGTTCGAGGAGATGCTGGACTACTTCGGCCAGTCGCCGATCATCGTCCGGTCGTCGAGCCTCCTGGAGGACAACTTCGGGAACTCCTTCGCCGGCAAGTACGAGAGCGTCTTCTGCGCCAACCAGGGGCCGCGCGAAAAACGCCTTCAGGATTTCCTCTCGGCCGTCCGGGCCATCTACGCGAGCACGATGAGCGAGAAGGCCCTGAGTTACCGGGCCCAGCGCGGCATGCTCGACCGCGACGAGCAGATGGCCCTCCTCGTGCAGCGCGTCTCAGGGTCGGTTTACGGAAGCCTTTTCTACCCGCAGATCGCGGGCGTCGCGCTGTCCGTGAATCCGTACGTCTGGAGCGAGTACATCGACCCGGCGGCGGGGATGCTGAGGCTCGTCTTCGGCCTCGGCACGCGCGCGGTGGACCGGGCCGACGACGATTACACGCGCGTCGTGGCCCTGAATGCGCCGGACCGGCGGCCGGAGACGAACTTCGACCAGGTCCGCCGCTACTCCCAGCGGCGCGTGGACGTCCTGGACCTGGAGGCGAACCAGTTGGTCTCCGAGCGTTTCGCCGACGTGGCCCGCCGCAGCGAGGACCTCCCGGTGGGCCTATTCGCCAGCCGCGACGGCCAGGACGCCCCCGCCGGCGATCCGGAAGGTTTCCCCTGGGTCCTCACGTTCGAGAAACTCTTCCGCTAGACCGACTTCGTCAAAGACATGCGCGAGATGCTCACGATCCTCCAGGACGCCTACGAGTATCCGGTGGACGTGGAATTCACGACGAACTTCCTGGGGGACGGGTCCTACAAGATCAACCTCCTCCAGTGCCGGCCGCTCCAGGTCAAGGGCGGCGGGGCCATCACGGACCCGCCCAGCCGCATCCGCCGCGAGGACCTCATCCTCGAGGCCCACGGCGCCGTCATCGGCCAGAGCCGCCAGGTTCCCATCCACAGAATCATCTATGTCGAACCGTCGGTCTACGGGCAACTGGCCATGTCGGACCGCTACGGGGTGGCCCGGTTGATCGGGCGGCTGGCCCACGTTGAGGAAGGCGGGCCGCCCAGGACGCTCATGCTCGTCGGGCCGGGCCGATGGGGCACCACGACGCCGTCGCTCGGCGTCCCCGTCCGCTTCGCCGACATCAACACCGCCTCCGTCCTCTGCGAGATCGTGGCGATGCGCGACAACCTCGTGCCGGACGTCTCCCTGGGGACGCATTTCCTGAACGAGTTGATCGAACTGGACATTCTGTACCTGGCGCTGTTTCCGACGCGCGAGGACAACTTCCTCAATAAGGCGTTCCTGGAGTCGCGGCCGAACCGGCTGGCGGAACTCCTGCCGGAGGCGGCCGACTGGGCGCATGCCGTGCGGGTGATCGAGGCGGCCGACCTCGGCGGCGCCGCCGTCAAGTTGCACGCCAATACCCTGAAGCAGAAGGTGGTTTGTTACGTCGAACAGAGCGGCAAGTAGCGTGGGAGGCAAGCCCCTCGCGGCCGCCCCTCGGAAGCCTGCCGGGGCGGCCAACCCGCCCTTCTCAACCCCCGAAAACTCGCCGATTTTCTTTGCGAAGAAGGCCGGTTTTCGCTATAGTTGCATGGTTAGAATCGGCCCGGCGATGCCGTCTGTAACCGCCTGCAGCAAAATGAGTTACGTTCAACGCGCTCCACCGGAGGGAACCTCAAGGTGAGCCGACTCAACCAGCAGGAAAACGTCCAGGAACTCCTCATCGAAGAGGAGATGAAGGACTCGTACCTGACGTACGCCATGAGCGTCATCGTCAGCCGCGCACTGCCCGACGTGAGGGACGGCCTCAAGCCCAGTCAGCGGCGGATCCTGGTCGCCATGAACGACCTCGGCCTCGGGCCCCGCAGCCGATACCGCAAGTGCGCGAAGATCTGCGGCGACACGTCCGGCAACTACCATCCCCACGGCGAGGCCGTGGTCTATCCGACGCTGGTCCGCATGGCCCAGCCCTTCGCCGAGCGGTATCCGCTCGTGGACGGCCAGGGCAACTTCGGCTCCATAGACGGCGACCCGCCGGCCGCCATGCGGTACACCGAGGCGCGTCTCGCGCAGCCGGCGATGGAGATTCTCGAGGACCTCGACCAGGACACGGTGGACCTCCAGTCGAACTACGACGACACGCGCGAGGAGCCGACGGTCCTGCCGGGGAAGTTCCCGAACCTCCTCGCGAACGGATCAAGCGGCATCGCCGTCGGCATGGCCACCAGCATCCCGCCGCATAACCTCGGCGAAATCTGCGACGCCCTCATCGCCATCATCGACAAGCCCGACATCGCCGTCAAGGACCTGATGAAGCACGTCAAGGGCCCCGACTTCCCGACGGGCGGCCTCATCTGCGGACGCCAGGGCATCGTCGAGGGCTACTCGACCGGCCGCGGCACGGTCACCGTCCGCGCCCGGGCCCACACCGAGGAGATGCGCGGCGGAAGAGAGCAGATCGTCGTCACGGAGATCCCCTACGGCCAGATCAAGACGCGCATCATCGAGCGGATCGCCGACTGCGTCAAGGACGGCGTCATCGAGGGCATCTCCGACGTCCGCGACGAGTCCGACCGCGAGGGGATGCGCCTCGTCATCGAACTCAAGCGCGACGCCCCGCCGGAGGTCGTCCTCAACCAACTCTACAAGCACACGCCGCTCCAGGACACCTTCTCCATCATCCACATCGCCCTCGACAAGGGCCGACCCAAGACGATGAACCTGAAGGAACTCCTGGTCGCCTACAAGAACCACCGGATCGAGGTCATCCGGCGGCGGACCCTGTTCCTCCTGAAGAAGGCCAAGGCCCGCGAACACATCCTCATGGGCCTCCTCTACTCCGTCGCCAACATTGACGAGATCATCGAGATCATCAAGAAGAGCCCCGACGTGCCGACCGCCAAAGAACGCCTCATGGCCAAGGCCTGGCCGTTCCGCATCACGAGCCTTCCGGGCAAGAAGTCCGACGAAGCCAACCGGATGCTCCTGGCGGCCACGAAGGAGCCGCTGCGCCTCACGACGATCCAGGCCGACGCCATCCTGGCGCTGCGCCTCCAGCAGTTGACGGGCCTGGAGGTCGAGAAACTCAGGGACGAGTGGGCCCAAGTCACCCGCCAGATCGAGGAGTTCGAGGCCATCCTGCGCGACGAGCGGCTGGTCCTCAACATTATCGCCGAGGACGTTCACGAGATGAAGGAGAAGTACGCCGACGCCCGCCGCACCGAGATCGTCGCCGAGGCCGAGGACTTCGACCTCGAGGACCTCATCGCCGAGGAGAACTGCGTCGTCACCGTCAGCCACGAGGGCTACATCAAGCGGATGCCGCTCACCAGTTACCGGCGCCAGGGTCGCGGTGGCAAGGGCGTCATCGGCTCGACCGCCAAGGAAGGCGATTTCATCAAGGACATGTTCATCGCCTCCACCCACGACTACATCCTCTTCTTCACGAACATGGGCCAATGCTACTGGCAGAAGGTCTACGACGTGCCGCAGATGTCGCGCCAGTCCAAGGGCCGCGCCATCATCAACCTCCTCCGGATGCGCGAGCGCGAGACCGTCACGAGTTTCATTCCCGTGCGCGAGTTCGACGAGAAGCGGCAACTCGTGTTCGCCACCGCCCAGGGCACCATCAAGAAGACCGCCCTGGCGGCCTTCAGCCACCCGAAGCGCGGCGGCATCATCGCCATCAACCTCGATAAGGGCGACAGCCTCATTGACGTCGTCACCTCCAGCGGCAACGACGAGATCGTCCTCGGCACGCACAGCGGCATGGCCATCCGGTTCAAGGAGACCGATGTCCGCAGCATGGGCCGTGCGGCCACCGGCGTCCGCGGCATCCGCCTCCGAAAAGGCGACTCCGTCGTCGGCATGAGCCTCGTGGACCCCAACGCCACGCTGCTGACGGTCTGCGAGAACGGCCACGGCAAACGCACGGAGTTCTCGGAATACCGGACGCAAAGTCGCGGCGGACTCGGACTCATCAATATCCGAACATCCGAACGCAACGGCAAGGTCGTCGCCATGATGACCGTCCGCGACGGCGACGAACTGATGCTCATCACCCAGGCCGGCCAGATCATGCGGATCGGCATTGACGCCGAGAGCATCCGGCCCATCGGCCGCGCCACCCAGGGCGTGCGCGTCATCCGCCTGAATGACCAGGACCACCTCGTGGCCGTCGCCCGCGTCGCCGCCGACGAGGTCGGCGAAGAAGGCGAAAACGGCAGCGAAAGCGGCACCGGCAAAGGCAAGTAGGCAACGCCTAAGACGCGTCGGACGAAGGCGAGGAACGGCGTACCTGCACCTCCGTGAAGCGCCATCCCTCTCCCTCAAATAACTCCGTTAGAGCAGTACTGCCGAAGATGCACTCTACTCCATAGGCCGTGCAAACATCAGGGATTTTAGGCTTGGTGCCACGCGACCGCCGTTCCATCGTAACCACGACGTGTTTGGCAAAGAGATTCTCAGCGTTCTCCGATAATGCCAAAGCAATAACGAACGGGTCTGCATCAGGGATCTCCTTTGTCGGGTCAATCAAGCCGGGGAACCGTTTCAGTATCTCCCCAACCCTTTGCACTTGCGCCGCTGTCAGGGCGACGAACACCCTTCTGTTGTGCTTGACCCAGGATGGCAATTCGTCATCCTTGGCAACCTCCTTTTTCACCTCCCGGGGCGCAATGAGACGTCCTGCACGGACAAGTTCGCTGAGTTTCTGCCACAAGGCGGGGAAGATTGCGCGGGGGTATCTTTGCCTGAGTTCGATCAGGGCACTGGAATCAATGCAGTACACAACGTCTTGTGTCATGGGACCTTGGACCCGGCCAGCAAGGATTCAACCCGCCCGAGATGCCGCAGACGAACGGACAGAAAATCAGCCACGTCCTTATATGTTATAATGTCTCTGCTTTTGGCCTCGAGCACGATTCCGGCAAATCTTGGTCCGCGGCTCTCAACACATCGCCTAGCTGGCGACGAGCGTCCAAAAGACTTCCTCTTGGGCAGTTGTTTGGCATCCTTCTCCCACTGACCCATTCTCCCTCTGTAGGCCGTGAAAGAGATGAGGCCTGCGATCTGCATCCGCCGCCAAACAACCTGCTTGCTGACTTTGTACTTCTTGGCAGTTTCATCCAAATCCAAGTCCGATATTTCGTCAGGCCGACGTAGTCGTCTAATCCGGTCCTCTGAGAGTAATGCCTCCTTGGGAAGCAGAATGGCCCCGGCAAAATGATTGCAGAATCTCTCAGTAGGAAGACCTTCGGCCCCCTGCGCCTCTCTCCAGAGACACAAGCCGCCCTTGTGCAAGAGAAGGTGGGCGTACTCATGAAACAGGGTGAAGTTCTTGGCATTGGGCGCATCTTGCGTATTGATTACGATGGCAGGAGGAGATTTTTCGGCGAGAGACAATCCTCTTGTCTCCTCCAATGGCATTGAGGACTGAAATACCATCACACCTCTCATCTCCAAAACCGCGCGCCAAGCGCGAAACGCTTCTGTGCTATCCCTCCAATCTGCCTGCTTTCTCGTTGAAACTCCCAATTCTTTTCTCACAACAGTCGCAAGGTCCTCGGCGTCATCACCAATGGTCGCGCTGCCCACTATGGGTTCTACCGCCTCACCCATTTCACCAAGTAATTCTGCCGCCAAAGACTGCAACCTTTGCGCTCTGCGAATAGCGATACGTGTCTTTGCAGATAAAGGTAACGCCTGCTCGGCAGGCAGGGTGCGGAAGTCCGTAGGAATGGGGGCCTCAACGGGAGGTGAAGGCAGGAAAAACGCCGCCAATGGGCGTCTGAGCACAACCGCAAGTCTCTCCAAGGTGGCAAGAGTTGGTTGCTTTGTGCCCTTCTCCCATGCCTCAACAGTTTCTTGTTTGGTATTAAGGCGCTTGGCAATTCCGGCCAAATCAATTCCCGCACTCTCCCGAGCCCACCTCAGTACTTCGGGGTTGACCTGAACGGTTATCGCTCTACGCGGCATGATTGCCCCCAAGGCAATGTGCAATCCAGATCAGTCGCCCGCAAGCGACCTTTGGTCAGATTTATTATAATGCGCGGCTGTAACTATGCCACACTTTGTAGCAAGAACACCTTTCCGATCGGTTTGTGACCAATCGGGGGGAAAGGGGGATTCTACTCTTCTTGCGTTTTACGAAGGCGATCCCCTCGCGGCCTTCTTGTTCGGCGGCGGGATGTGATCCAGGTACACAAGGTCGCGTTTCATAGCGGCACGGCCTCCGCCAGCACGCGGTCGCGGATAAGCCGGTGCAAGGCGCGCTCCGTCACCACGTCCACCCTGCATCCGAAGAAATCCTCCAAGTCCTGCATGAGCGCCACGTGGTCCAGGAGCGATCGGTCGTGGTCCAATCGAACCAGGAAATCCACATCGCTGTCCCGGCCGGCCTCGCCCCTCACCACGGACCCGAAGATGCGCACGTCTCGTGCTCCGTGTCGCGCGGCAATCCGAAGGATCTCGTCTCGACGGCTCAGGATGTCATTCAGGGCAACCATCGTTATACCTCTCCCCAGGCTCGCCTTTGATTCTATCGGCAGGCGCGCGGCCTGTCCACCAGCGACTTAGGAACTATCTCAGAACTACCGATCTCGGGTGCCACCCCCAAGTGATGTCGCTTGGGGGTGCCATGGCCTGTGGATACGGCACCCCCAAACTTCGTTTGGGGGTGGCACCCTTCGTTCTGAGATAGGTTCTTAGGATGCTGTGCGCGCGGCGGACAAGTCCGACGGCGGATTGGCCGGCTTGCCGGCCCGGTGCCCCGTGATGCGAAGCGTGCCGCGCTCGATCTCGATGGAGTCCAGAACGATCCGCTTCTTGCCCTTGCCGAGCGGCACGGGTTTTCCGTCCAGGCCGTCGAGGACCGCGCGCCAGACATCGAGGGTCTTATCGCCTGCCCCGAGCGTAGCCGAAGGGTCGGTCCCGCCGGCCTCCAGGCGCTCCGCCTGCGCCGCCACGGCCCGCCGGACGTAGTCCATCAGGCCGCCCGGCAGCGGCAAGAGGCCCCCCGACGTTCCCGCCGGCTCCACGAGCAGCAGCCCGTCCTCTGTCGCCGACAGCCGCAGCGACTGCGACACGACGACGCTCGAAAGACCATCGCCCAGCCGCGTCGCCACGACGAGGCGGCCCGGCTCAAAGCCCACGCGCATGTCCCGGAGGGCCGGCGGAAGGGCCTTGCCGGCCTGCTCCTCGTCGTCCAACTCCTGCGCGAGGAGCGAGTTGACCATCTCCTCCGTGATCTCCATCGCCAGCGGCGTCTTGCCGCTCCGGTCCAGGAATACGTTGCCGACCTTGTTCAGGACTTCCTCGTTGAACCGGAGGGTGGCCGCCTCGTCGGCGCCCATCACAGCCGTGCGGCGGTAGACCGCGGGCGTCATCTTGAGGAGCAGAAGCGCCGTAGCAACCGCCAGGACCAGCGCGGCAACCGCCCAGATAAGGATGCGACGGCGACGGAGGTTGGGACTCGATTTTGTCATGGACGCCCTGCAATCCTGCCGCGCGGCCGCGCACTCCGTCAAGCCTTTTCGGTTGACCCGCCCGGAGGCCGGCCTAGAATATCCTGAACCAGAGAGGGAGCCATCCAGGCGGAGGACGTTGGCTTGAGCCATCCCGATGCCCCCGAAGCCGTTCAGGAGATGATCGGGTACCGTTTCAAGAACCTGGATCTCCTGGAAAGCGCCCTGACGCACGCCAGCATCGCCGAGAACCGCCTCGCATCCAACGAGCGGCTCGAATTCCTCGGCGACGCCGTCCTGGGCCTGGTGATCTGCGAGGAGATCTTCAGCCGCTATCCGAAGTACCTGGAGGGCGAGATGACGCGCATCAAGAGCGTCGTCGTCAGCCGCGAAATCTGCGCCCAGGTGACCGACAAACTCGGCCTGGTCCAGCACCTCAGCCTCGGCAAGGGGATCACCGAGGCGGCGAACCTGCCGGCGAGCCTGGCCGCCTGCGCGTTTGAAGCGATCACCGGAGCGATTTACCTCGACGGGGGTTTGGAACCCGCCCGCCGGTTCATCCTCGACCACATGGCCGAGGAGATCGATCGCGTCGTCGCCGGCGAACATCGCCTCAACTATAAGTCGCTCCTCCAGCAGCACGCCCAGCGCGACCTCGGGGCTGCGCCCTCCTACGAGGTCCTCGATGAGAAAGGACCGGACCACGCCAAGGCGTTCGAGATCGCGGTCCGCATCCGCAGCCGCCGCTATCCGAGCGCCTGGGGACCTTCCAAGAAGGCCGCCGAGCAGCGCGCCGCGATGGAAGCCCTGCGGGTCCTCGGCCACCTGGAAGAAGAGACCGAACTCCTGGACACCGACGGGCCGGCCGCCGAGGGGACGCCGCCTGGGCCGAACGATGAAACCAAGGAAAGTTAGACCGCGGCGCTCTTCGACCGCGCGCCGGAGCCGCGCTCGCCCGCCTTCAGGCATTCCGGAGTACTGCGGATTCCAGTGCCCGCACAGCGATTTCCCGCCCGCCGACACCGCCGGCGCCTGCCGCACCATGGCCGCCGTCTATTGCAAAAAGTTGCGCCGACTCGTGGACAAAAACCGACCGTGCAGATGGAAAGACAATGTCAAATGTTAAATGTCAAATGTCAAATGAAGGTTAACAAATATCTGTTATCCGCCATTTAGCATTTAGCATTTCACATTATTTCTTCCTCGTCCCGCCGCTTCCGGCGGGCGCGGTCGTAGGAGCCTTTGCCCTTCTTGGGTTTTTCGACGCGCGGTTTCTGGCCGGGATTCCACTTTCGCCGCGGAAACCGCGGACCCCGAGACTTCTTGCGTTGGCCGCGTTTCGCCATCCGTTTCCCTGCCGCGCGGCGGGTAGGTGCGGGGTGAGGACACCCCGCACCCCATTTTCCTTCGCGTGGCGGGTATCCTCACCCGCCGCGCACACTAATCGAAATCAACCCGGACAGCCCGACGGGCCACGCGCCGGACCTTGTGCGGCTGGACGTGGATGCCCAGGCCCGGCCCGGTGATGGCCCGGACGAATCCGCCGTAACCGAACGACAGCCGCTCGCGCGTGATGTCGGACCTCAGGAGGAACCGCCCATAAGACCCTTCGGCAAACCGGACGGGCCGGCCCACGAGTTCCAGGAATATCCGGCCGGCAGCCGTCAGGATACCCGTCTCGCCGACCATGCACCCGAGTTGGAAATCGAGGCCCGACTGGTGCGCCAGGTGCGCCAGTTTCAGGCTCTGCACGAAACCGCCGTTCTTCGACAGGCGGATGTTGAAAAGGTCCACCTGGCCGCCGCGGACCAGACGCTCGGCCTGGCCGACGGTCAGGAGGCTCTCGTCGAGCATGATCGGCACGCTCGTGCGTCGCCGGAGTTCAGCCAAGGCGCCCTCGTTGCCCTTCGCGAGCGGCTGCTCGACCGCCAGGACGCCCCATCGGGCCAGGCTCTCGGCCCGCCGGACGGCTTCCTCGAGGTCCCACGCCCCGTTGGCGTCCACGCGGAGGGTGCGGCGGGTCGGTCCGCGCTTGCGCCTGAGGCCGCGGCCCAACTGCCGATGACATTCCGCCAGGCACGCTTCGTCGCGGTCGGCGTCCTTGCCGACCTTGAGTTTGTAATCGCGGAACGCCAGGAGCCTCATCATCCGAAGGTCGCGCCGGACCTTGGCGAGCGGCCCGGCCGAGAGGATCGCGCTCACGCGCCTGAGGAGCCGGCTCCGCTTGAACCCCGACCGGCGCGCGAGCATGTCGGCCACGCCCTGGCCGCGCGACTGGCCGACCGCGTCGAGGTACGCCAGTTCGCACGCGCACCAGGCCGCGTTGTGAACGATGCCGTCCGATTCGATCGGCGCCTCGGCCAGCGGCGCCGGGCCCCGCAGCCGCTCGGCGTAGGCCGTCCGGATGATGCGGACGGCCGACTGGATCGTCTCGCCCGTCACGTAATCGCGCGGAATGCCCTCGCCCCACCCGACCGAGCCGTCGGCCAGTTCCAGCCGGACGAGAATCCCGGTGCTCGCGGACCGCTTGGCGCGGGCGTGCTCGAAGCGCACGCGCATCGGGATCTCGTAGGTCCAGACTTCCAGGTTCTTGGGTCGCGCCTCCATGACGTTTCGTCCCGCCCCCAACCTCAGCGATTATCGGTGTCGGCGGGGAGCACGTCAATCGGTCGCCGGGTCGGGTCGCGGCTCGAACGCGGCCAGTTCACGCCGCAGGTCGCGGTACAACTCGTCCACCCATGGCGGCGACTGGGGAGAACGGACCACCGGCCGGCCTTGGCGGATGTCGTTCGGAGCGATGAGCACCAGGACGTTCTCCGCCTCCACCTCGCCGACAAGGTGGTAGAGTTCCTCGATCGCCTCGTCTCCGACGGCCAGGCACCCGATCGAAGCCGCACCGCCGTGGATGCAGATTTCGCCGCCAAGACGCGTCCGGCCGTCCTCCGATCCCTTCCGACGGTCGAAGGCGTTGGGGTAGTCAATCATCATCGAGAGATGAAACTTACTGTATGGGTTCATGGAGACCACGCGGTAAACGCCCTCGGGCACCTGGCGGTCGCCTTCGCGGAGTTTTGGCCCGGCGCGGCCGCTGGCAGCAAGGATCGGGTAATCCCGGACAAAGGTCCACGCGGGGCGGCGGCCGCTCGCACGAGGTGCGGCGCCGCCGCGCACCCAGAGTTCCAGGCGCTTCTCCTCCTTGAAGGCCACGAGCGCCACCTCCTCAGGCGGACCGAGCGCGACGGACGGCTGGATGGGCTCCGACGGTTCCGGGCGATGGCTCGGAATGCTGGATGCAGGACTCTGAACAGGGTCCGCCGATGGGCGCAGGAAGGAATTCCAAAAGAATAGCACCAGCGCAAGGACAACGATTCCAAGGACCAGAAAGGCGCGCCGCGCAGGAAAACGCATAGGACTCCTCGATCTCGGGTCGGACGTTGCGGGCGCGACGGCGATTATCTGCCCAGGCGGCGGCCTTGTCAACCGCGTATCATTGAAACCGCCGCCCCGGCCTGATAGGATTTGCGACCGGAGGGCGACATGATTCCCCTGCGTCTGGAGCACATCACGAAGCGGTTCGGCACGGTCACCGCCGTGGACGACGTGTCGCTGGCGGTCGAGCCGGGGGAACTGTTTTTTCTGCTGGGTCCGTCGGGCTGCGGCAAGACGACGCTCCTCCGGATCGTCGCGGGGTTCTACGAGCCCGACGCCGGGCGCGTTTTCTTTGGCGACCGCGACGTGACCGGCCTCGCGCCGCACCGGCGGCGGTGTGGCATGGTCTTTCAGAATTACGCCCTCTGGCCGCACATGACGGTCCTCGAGAACGTCGCGTTCGGCTTGGCGGTTCGGGGCATCGGCCGGACCGAGCGGCGCCGCCGGGCGCTCGATATGCTCTCCGTCGTCCAGATGGCCGAGTACGCCCGCCGCAAGCCGACGCAACTTTCGGGCGGCCAGCAGCAGCGCGTCGCCCTGGCGCGGGCCCTCGTCATCCAGCCCGACTTCCTCCTCCTCGATGAGCCGCTGTCGAACCTCGACGCGAAGTTGCGGCTCCAGATGCGGACCGAGATCCGGCGCATCCAGCGCTCAAGCGCCGTCACGAGCGTTTACGTCACGCACGACCAGGACGAGGCCCTCGCCCTGGCGGACCGGCTGGCGGTCGTCCGCGACGGCCGCGTCGAGGCGCTCGGTCGCCCGCGCGACCTGTACCTCGATCCGCCCACGGTCTGGGTCGCGGGGTTCCTCGGCGCGACGAACCTCCTGGACGGGACGGTCCGCCGGCGCGAGGGGGCCGCGGCCAAGGTCGAGACGCCCGTCGGCCTTCTGCGCGCGACCCGCGCGCCGGAGGACCTTGCGCCGGGGACCGCTGTCACGGTCAGCGTGCGGCCGGAGGCGATGCGGCTCATGGCGCCCTCGGGCGCGGCGCCGGCCGAGAATATGTTTGCGGTCACGGTCCTCGTGCGGACGTTCCAGGGCGAGACGGAACAGGTCCGCGTGCGGATCGGGTCGCAGGAGATGGTCCTCTCGGACCGGCCGACCGCCCTGCCGCCGGTCGGCCAGGGCCGCCCGGGCGAACCCGCCCGCGTCCACATTCCGCCGGACGCCGTGCGGGTCTTCGCGCGCGAGGCGGCACCGGCCGCGTTTAGCCGCGACCCGCAGGGGAGCGCGGCATCACATTAAGGAGCATGGCGTGCGATTGGCAGCGTTAGCGGTGGCGCTCGGCGCGGCGCTTGGGCTCGGCGGGTGCGGCGGTGGGCCGCCGGTCGCCGGCGCCGACACGCTCGTCATCTACTCGCCGCACGGCAAGGAAATCCAGCAGGAGTTCACCGAGGCGTTCCAGGAGTGGTACCGGAAGGAGACCGGGCGCGAGGTCACGGTGTCGTGGCCCGATGCGGGGGGCGGCACGGACATCCTCAAACGTCTCGAAGACAAGTTCCGCAACGGGCGATACGACGTGGACCTCGTGTACGGCGGGGGTCCGATCTTCGATCAGATGAAGCAACTCGGCATGCTCCAGCCGCACCGCCTGCCGGAGGACGTGCTCGCGTCCGTCCCGAAGACCGTCGCCGGCCAGCCGCTCTACGACCCTGACTTCACCTGGTACGGCGCCGCCATTTCAACGTTCGGACTCATTTACAATAAAACAATTATCGCCGACAAGCGTCTGCCGCCCGTTCAGGACTGGCAGGCGCTGGCCGACCCGGCCTACTTCGGCCTCGTGGGCGCGGGCGACCCGTCGAAGTCGGCCAGCGTCCGCAAGGCCTACGAGATCATCCTCCAGGCCTACGGCTACGAGCGCGGCATGCGGGTCCTCGCGCTGATGGGCGCGAATGCCCGCAACTTCTACCGCTCCTCGTCGGAAATTCCGATGGACTGCGCGAAGGGGTTCATCGCCCTGGGCCCGTGCATTGATTTTTATGCGCTGCGCCAGATGCGAAGCGAAGGCGGCCGGAACCTCGGATTTCTCGCGCCATCGGGCCTGACGGTCGTCACGTGCGACCCGATCGGAATCCTCAAGAACGCGCCGCACACGGAGACGGCCCGGAAGTTCGTCGAGTTCGTCATGCGGCCGGAGGGGCAGCGCCTGTGGATGCTCCCGGCCGGGTCACCCGGCGGTCCGCGTCAGTTCACGCTCGAGCGGCTGGCGGTCCTCCCGGGCCTGTACCAGGCGCCGGCGGCCCCGAGCGCCGGCGAGCGGCTGGACCCGTTCAAGGTCGCTCCTCCCCCCTTCTACGATGTGGCCAAGGAGAACGACCGGCAGGTGATCCTGGCCGATTACCTGCGGGTCGCGCTCGTCGAGAATCACGCGGCCCTGGCGGCGGCGTGGAAGGCGGTCATCGCCGCGGGCGCGCCGGAGAACCTCGTGGCGGAACTCACGCGGCCGCTCGTCTCGGAGGATGAAATGGGCCGCCTCGGCCGCGAGGTCTGGACGCCCCTGCTCGTGCCGGATGACGCGACGGCGGAGGAGCGGGCGTCGCTCACACGCCAGCAGGAAGAGCGCCAGCGCCAAAAGAGCGACCTCGTGGCCGCGTGGGGCAAGGCCGTCCGCGAGCGCTACGCCGCGCTCGCCAAAGTTGCCCCTTAGACTAACACAGACAGGCCAAGAACCCGATGCGACCCGACGGCAAAACGTGGCTGCTCGTCCTCGTGGTGGTCGCGCTCCTGGGCCTGTTCTTCTTCTACCCGATTTTCAACGTATTCAAGTCCGCGCTCTGGGAATCCACCGGCCCGACGCTGCATTACGTCCGGAACCTGCTGGCGAGCGCCACAGTCCGCGAAGGTTTTGTCAACGCGCTCTACCTGGCGATCCTCTCGACGGTCCTGGCCTCGGTGCTGGCGGTGCCGCTGGCCTACGTCCAGGCCCGGACGGCGTTCTGGGGCCAGCGGTTCTTCGCGGCAGGTGTGCTGGTGCCGATGATCCTGCCGCCGTTCGTCGGGGCGATCGGTCTGAAGCAGATCCTCGGCCCCTACGGTGCGCTGAACGCGGCCCTGGTGGGCCTTGGCCTCATGGACCGCGCGGAGGCCGTGGACTGGTTTCGGGCCTATCCGCTGGCGGGGATCGTCGTCCTCCAGGCGCTTCACCTATACCCCATACTCTATCTGAACCTGGTGGCGGGCCTCGCGAACGTGGACCCGTCGCTGGAAGACGCCGCCCGCAGCGCCGGGGCCGGCCCGTGGCGGGTTTTCAGGCGCGTGACGTTTCCGCTGGTCCTTCCGGCCTATTTCGCGGGGGCGGTGATCGTCTTCATCTGGGCCCTGACGGACCTCGGAACGCCCCTGATGTTCGGTTTCCGCCAGGTAATCGCCGTCCAGATCTTCGAGCGCGTCAATGAACCGTCGAGCCCCGACGCCAACGCCCTCGTGGTGATCCTTCTCGTGGCGGTGGTGCTCGTTTACTGGGCGGCGCGGGCGACGCTCGGCCGCGAGGCCTTCGGGATGATGTCGGTGGCGACGCGTCCGGCCGCGCCCCAGCCGCTCGGCCGCCGGGGCACGCTGGGGGCGTGGCTCCTTTCGGGCGGCGTGATGGCGCTGGCGCTCCTGCCGCACGTCGCCGTCATCCTCTTCAGCCTCAAGACCGAGTGGCAGTTCACGGTCCTTCCGGCGGGCCTGACGCTGGACCATCACCGGGCGGCGCTCTCGCAGCGATGGACGCTGCCGAGCATCTGGAACTCGGTGCTCTACTCGACGGGTGCGGTGGCGATCGCCCTCCTCGTGGCCGTCTGGGTCGGCTACGTCCTCGCGCGCAAGAAGTTCATCGGCCGCAGCCTCCTCGATGCGCTCGTCATGCTGCCGCTGGCCATGCCGGGCATCGTCCTGGCGTTCGGCTACCTGAACTGCTACGCGGGCTGGGGCGATTGGCTGGTCAGCAAGGGCCTGTGGGCACAGAACTACCTCTACCCGCAGACCAACCCGGTGGCCCTGCTCATCATCGCGTACGCCGTGCGGCGGCTGCCGCTCGCGGTCCGCTCGTCGGTGGCCGGGTTCCAGCAGACCAGCCGCACGCTTGAGGAGGCGGCCCTGAGCGTCGGCGCCGGCCCGGTGCGGACGCTCGGCCGGATCACCGTGCCGCTGATTGCAGCGAACCTTGCGGCGGGGGCGATCCTCGTGTTCGCCCTCTCGATGCTCGAAGTGTCCGACAGTCTGATCCTGGCCCAGGAGGACGCCTTCAACCCGATCACGCGGACCATCTGGCGGATCTACTCCAGCGAGTACGCCGTCACGAGCGAAGCGACGGCGGCCGCCCTGGGCGTCTGGGCCATGGTGTTCCTGGCGGCGACACTGGCGGGAGCGAGCGCCCTCATGGGGAAACGCCTGGGGGCGATCTTCCGGGCCTGACCGGCCTGCCGGCAGGCCGGGCGGCCGTCACTCACTTCTCGGCGGATTCGACTCGGCCAATTCGACCTTGCCGTCGTGGATGCCTTCCCAGGAAGCCACCTGGTTGCCGCCGAGATGCTTGACCCAGTACATCGCCTCGTCGGCCATCCGGACGAGGACGTCGGGATGGATGTCCTGGCCGGGCTTGAGGACGGCGATGCCGAAACTGGCGGTCCATGTGAATCTGGGCGTCGCCCCAGGCGAGCGGGCTCGCCCCGATGCGCTGGCGGAGGGTTTCGATGAGCCGGGCGGCCGGCGCGTCGTCGGTCTCGGGCAGAAGGATGAGAAATTCCTCGCCGCCATATCGCGCGACGATATCGCCGGCGCGGAGGCGGCGACGCATCTCGCTGGCGACGTGCCGGAGCGCCGCATCCCCCGCCTCGTGGCCGTAGGTGTCGTTGACTATCTTGAAATGGTCCATGTCCATAAGGACAACCGCCAGGGGCTTTTGGCTGCGGCGGGTGCGGGCGATCTCATGGTTGAACAGGAGGTCCGCCTGGCGGCGGTTGATGAGGCCCGTCAGGTAGTCCGTCGTGGCCAGGTGAGCCAGTTCGGCGTTCGCGAGCTCCAGGTCGGCCTTGGCCTGCTGGAGGGTGGCCTGCATCTGGCGTTCGGCGGTGACGTCGTGGCCGAACTTGACGACAAAGAGCGGCCGCCCATCCTCACCGTGGGAGATGCTGTACGTCCAGGCGATCCGGCGGACCTCGCCCGACTTGGTGACGATGAGACGCTCGGCCGGAGCGACGGCGGCCCCCGGCGTCGCCCGGATGGCCTCGATGGCCCGCAGGGCGTCCTCCCGTTTGTCCGGTTGAACGAGGGCCTCGGGGTACGGACGCCCCAGCAGTTCGTCGCGGCGATAGCCGGTGATGAGTTCCGCCCCGTGGTTGAACATGGTGATGCGGCCATCCACGAGCGATAGGCCGACGATGCACAGTTCGCTCGTCTCGAGGATGCCCCGCACGAAATCGCGCTCGCGCTGCAAGTCGTTCTGAACCGCCTTCAGGGCGGTGATGTCCTTGATGATGCCGACGTAGCCTTCGATCCGGCCGTCGGCCCCCCTCAGCGCGGTGATCGTCAGCAGGGCCGGGAACATCTCGCCGCTCTTACGGACGAACGACAGTTCTGCCTCGAAATGCCCGTTGGCCTGGACTGCGGCGCGGACCTGGTCGAACACGGTCGGCCGCCCAGGATCCTTGAACTGCATGATGTTCATCCGGCCGACGACTTCCTCGGCCTCCCAGCCGAAGATGCGGGCGCCGCCGGTCGAGTAGGAGATGACGCGGCCGTTCGGGTCGCACGCGATGATGCAGTACTCGGTGGCGCAGTCGAGGATGGCGCGGAGTTTCGCCCCGTGGAGACGGGCCTGCTCGGCGCAGTCCCGCTCGTCGGAGGCGGCCTGGCGGGTTGTGTCCTGGGCACGGCCCAAATCGCGGATCAACAACAGGAACCCGGCCAGGACCATCAGATAGCCGCCGGCGTGGATCGGAAACAGGACCGCCTTGTCGCTCAGCGATTCCGACCATGCGGGCACGAGGGCGCCGAGCAACTCCACCACGTGCCCCGCCATCAGGATCAGCATGCCGCCCACGAGGCCGGTGTAACTGGACTGCTTGCCGCCCACCCGGCGCCGAACCGCTGTGGGAATGACGGCGATGCCGATCGCCAGGACGACCACGCAGATCACGCTGTCGGGAATGTACCAGCCGTTCAAGTGTCCCCCTATCCCGTGTCAGTGCATTCCAGCGAGCAGACGTTCCGAGCACCTTTTTATCGTCACCTCGCCGCTTTCGCCTTAGCAAAAGCAGGCTCCGCCGCGAGATATGGGAAAAAGAGACCTGGGAGATGCCGCGCCGCGGCGATATGTGTTCAGCGAGGGTGGCATGCCTGCGGCGCTGTTCCGCAGGCATGCGATTCAGATAAAGCACAGACTTTGGCAGTTCGCATGCCTACGCAAACAGCAGCGTAGGCATGCCACCCTGCAAAGATACGCTAATGCGGCGCCGTCTACGCGCCGAACTTCGCCAGGCGGCCGGCGTGGGCCAGCATGAGCGGCATCAGGTGCGTGCTCGGCCTCAGGCCCAGGCCGCCCTGGCGGCACATCTTCTCGCTGAAGGTCGCCAGGCCGTCGCCGCGGGCTGTCCTGGCCCAGAGCATCACCGGCACCGGGTGCCACGAATGGGCCTTCATGGCCGAGGGCGTCGAGTGGTCGGCCGTCACGGCGAGGACCGAGGGCCCGAGTTTTTCGAGGGCCGGGATGGCCGAATCGGCCTCCTCGATGTAATGAACCTTGGCCTTGAAGTCGCCGTCCTCGCCCGCCTTGTCGGTGTGCTTGTAGTGGAGGAAGAAGAAATCGTACCGGTCCCAGGCGGCGGCGAGGCTCACGACGTCCTTGGCGACCTCGTTGGTGGCCTCGAGCGATTCCATGCCGACCAGCCGCGCGACACCGCGGTACATCGGCGTCCCGGCGACGACCGCCGCACGCAGGCCGAACCGTTCCTGGATGCTCGGCCAGTGCGGCCGCTTGGCGAATCCGCGCGCCAGCACCCCGTTGGCCTTCTTCTCGCCCGCCAGGACCTTCATCGCCTGCGCGAGGACCTTCCGGACCACCTTGGCCGCGCGGGCGCTTTCCTTGGATTCGTCGCTCGTCCGGACCTCCAGCGGCGGGACGCCCTCTTTCTGCGGGTCCGTGTCGAGGAGTCCGTCGCCGAGTCCTTCGCCGCGAAGCACAAGGAGGGCCCGATGCTCCTTCACGGGGGCCCAGAAAACCTCGACGTCATCCACCTTCTTGACCGCCGCCGCCAACTTCGCCACCACCTGCTTCGATTCGTCGGTCGGGATGCGTCCGGCCCGGCGGTCGGAGATGGCGCCCTTCGAGTCGAGCGTGCAGAAGTTCAGGCGCGCCGCCACGTCGCCGTGCTGGAGGTCGAACCCGACGCCGGCCGCCTCGAGCGCCCCGCGTCCGATCTGAAACTCGATCGGGTCGTAACCGAAGAGGCCGAGGTGCCCCGGTCCGCTCCCGGGCGTCACGCCCGGATAGACCGGCTCCAGAAGTCCGCAGGTCGCCTGGGCCAGCAGGCGGTCGGCGTTGGGCGTCCGGGCGGCCTCGAGTTCGGTCTTCCCGTCAGGCCCGGCGGGGATTCCGCCCAAGCCGTCCCACACGTACAGGATGATCTTGGAATCGCTGGCCTGAAGCAGCGGTCGAAGGTCCATGCTCGCCATCTCGGTCTCCTCATTCGGTGGGAGTGCGGGCCGTGCAGCCCATGACTTTTCAGGATACCGCCGGCAGCGACGGGGTTCAAGAATATCGCGCGGCAGGCAAGACTGCCCGCCACGCGATATCCCAGTACCGCCGATAGCGAACGGCCCTATCCGCGTTTCTTCAGCACGATGTACGTCTGGACGTTGCCCGCGCGGACCAGCAGGGGAATGCCCACGGCCAGGTCCGCCTTGGCGAGGGTGTCCTTGAGTTCCGCGACATTGGCGACCTTGCGGTTGGCGGCCATCAGGATGAGCATCCCCGGCTTCAGGCCCTTCATCGCCCCGAGCCCTGCGGGGTCCACACCGGTGATGAGGACGCCCTGGCCCACTTTGTAGCCCAGCCGCCGGGCGGTCTCGGCCGTCAGGTTCGAGACCTCGATGCCGAGTTCCTTCAGTTCGGTCGGACCGGGCGGCTGGCCGGCGGTTTCCTCGACCTCCTGTTCGGTCCGTTTCTGGACGGTCGCCTTGAGCGTTTCGCGTTTGCCCTCCCGGAGGACAACCACGTCCACCTTGGCGCCGGGGGCGGTTAGCGCGACGGCTTCCTGAAGTTCGCTCGGGCCTTTGACGGCCTTGCCGGCATACTCGACGATGACGTCGCCGGTCTTCAAGCCGGCCTTGGCGGCGGGTCCATCCTCCATGACCTGGCTGACGAGCGCGCCTTCCTGGGTCTTGAGGTTCATGGACTTGGCGATGTCCGGAGTGATCCGCTGGATCGCCACGCCCAGCCATCCGCGCGTCACGTGGCCCGTGGCACGAATCTGCTTCAAGACTTCCTTGGTCATGTTGCTGGGCACGGCGAACCCGATGCCCATGTATCCGCCGGACCGGGAGGCGATGGCGGTGTTGATGCCGATGACCTCGCCGCGCAGGTTGATGAGCGGGCCGCCCGAGTTGCCCGGGTTGATCGCCGCGTCGGTCTGGAGAAACGATTCGTAGGTGGCGATGCCGACGTTGCGGCGGCCGGTGGCGCTGATGATGCCGGCCGTCACGGTCTGTTCCAGTCCGAACGGAGCGCCGATCGCGAGGACCCAGTCGCCGACCTGGCTCTGGCCGGAGTCGCCGAGCACCGCCACCGGGAGGTTCTCGGCCGTGATCTTGATGACCGCGATGTCGGTGGGCGGGTCGGCCCCGATGACCGTGGCCTTGAACTCGCGTCCGTCGGCCAGGTGGGCGGTGATCTCCTCGGCCCCCGCAATGACATGGTTATTGGTCAGAATGTACCCGTCCGAATCCACGATGACGCCGGAGCCCAGGCCCTGGCGCTGGAACTTGCGGGTCGGCCCTTCGCCTCCGCCCCCCCCCTCGTCCGGTCCCATCCCGAAGAATCGTCGGAGGAAATCGTCGGGCGCGCCGCCGAATGGCATCGTCGGAACGTTGACGGTCTGGCTGGTTCCGATGGCGACGACGGCGGGCTTGACGCGTTCGGCGGCGCCGCGAAACGCTTCCGACAGCCGTTCGGCGGCCGCCACGATGGCCGGCGGAATCTCCGCCGGCGGTTTCGACGGCTCCGCCGCGCTCGCATTCGGCGACGCCGCACGCTCCGACGCCGGCGAAAGGACGCTGAGCAGGATCGGAACCATCACCCCGCCGACCACGATAACACCCAAGGCTACCACCAGGATGAGGAGCAACCGTCCGTCGCGCATGTCAACCCTCCTTGCCCGCCAATCTCCGCGATCCAAAGGCACACCACGCCGGTCGCCTTCGCGCGACGCCGATATCGCGATGCCGCGCACCCCGGCGCTCGACCCCTTCATCTTAAGGGAGGCGAGCGGGCCGGGCAAGGCCCTTCTGGATGGCCCTTCTGGATGGACCCATGCCGGGGGAGCAACCGCTTTCCCCACCCAATTTGTTTTTTGCCGCAACGCCTTTCGGCGTATACTATGGAGCGCAACTGTGTCCTCCAGCAAGGGTAATCGCCATGGCAAGCCAACGCGACGAACCGTCACAAGGGCGGTCCGGTCGGAAACGCAAACGCCGACCCAACCTCTCGCCGGACGAGCGGCTCGGCCGGTTCCTGGCCTACGTTTTGCGCCATCATCCCGAGGTGATTGGACTCCGGCTCGACGAACGAGGGCTGGCCGACCTCGATGCACTGGTCCAGGCCCTTCGGGTCCGACGCAAGTTCCCAGACGTCACCCGTGAGAAGATCGAGCGCCTCGTGGTTTCCGGCCCCACGGGTCAGCGGTTCGAGATCGTTGGCGAAAGCATTCGGGCCCGCTACGGCCACACCCTGCGGACGGCCGTCCGGTACGAGCCGGCCCAACCGCCCCCGGTGCTCTTCCATGGGACAACTCCCCAGGGTGCAGGGCCGATTCTGGCTCAAGGCCTCAAGCCCAGGGAACGGCAGCGCGTGCACCTGTCGTCCGATGCGGCCGCCGCCCGCGAAATCGGCCTGCGGCGATGCCCGGACCCCGTCATCCTCCGCATCGACACCGAATGCGCGTTGAAGGCCGGCGTCCAGTTCTATGGCGCCGGCCCCGCCGTCTGGCTCTGCGACGGGATTCCCGCCCAGTGCATCGCCCGCGCGGAGTGACCGCCGCAGCCGGCGCGGCGGCGCAATGCGTCAGTTTCGGGTAGCGAGGCCGCCGCGGAAGCGGCGGCGGACGTTCGAGTGATTCGAGGCCGCCGCGAAAGCGGCGGTAGAACCATGGCGAAGACAGATCAGCGCGGCAAACCAACGCTCCTGGACGGCCCATTGGACCGGGCCGCGGACGCCGAGTATGCCGCCGTCAGCACGGCCGCCATCGTCGGCCTGATCCTTGCGGTCGCCGGGGTGGCGGCGTTCTGGGCGCCGTCGCTGATGACGGCCTGGCCGGTGACGTGCGCCTTCACGGCCGTGCCGCTCGTGGGGGCGGTTCTGAGCGCGGCGGCCCTGCGGCGGATCCGCCGCTCCCAGGGAGTGCTGACCGGAGGCCGCATCGCGGCGGCCGGAATCGTGGTCGGCGCCGCCGTGACGCTGGGCGCCGCCGCGGTTCATGTCCTCACGTACGTCAACGACCAGCACACGCTAACCTTGCTCGAGAGCCGCTCGATGGAGGTGATTGACGAGTTGACGGCCGGCCGCTACGAGCAGGTTTACGAGACCGTGCCGCTGGAGTTCCGCTCGTATGCCGCCGCGAGCGCGGCCCCGAGCGCGGAAATGTTCCGCTCGCACCTGGAGCCGCTCTTCAAGGGCGCCGGCGCCCCGGTCAGCCGCACGCTCCTCTCGCTCCGCATCATCCCCGAGGGCGACCACCGGATCGCGCCGGCCGAGTGGCACGTGGAACTCGAGCACCGCGCCCTGAACGTGACCGTGGGATTCCTGCTCGCGCCGAGCGGCCGATGGGAACTCGTGGGCGTCGGCGGCGAGGAGACCCTGGCAAGCCAGTTGAAGTCGAAGTCCCCGTCCGGGCCGGCCCCCGTGGCCGGGCCGTTCGAGACCGAAGACAAAGAGCATCATCACTGAGGAACAGAAACGTCGAATGTCAAATGTTCAATGTCAAATGTCAAATGGGGAAGTCATGCCGCGACAGTCTGTGGCCAGTGCCGTTTCATTTGACATTTGACATTTGACATTGTCTTACTTTTCCTTGACCCTTCGGATAGTCGCCCCGAGGGCCGCCAGTTTCCGCTCGATCCGCTCGTACCCGCGATCCAGGTGGTAGATGCGCGAGATGGTCGTCCGGCCCTCGGCCATCAGGCCGGCGATCACCAGGGCCGCCGACGCCCTCAGGTCGCTCGCCATCACGGGCGCCCCCGACAGGCGCCGCGTCCCGTGAACGACGGCGGCGTTGCCCTCCTTGCGGATCCGGGCGCCCATGCGACCCAGTTCGGCCACGTGCATGAACCGGTCCGGGTAGATCTTCTCGGTGATCACGCTGATGCCGTCGGCCTTCGTCAACATCGCCATCGCCTGGGCCTGGAGGTCCGTCGGGAATCCGGGGAACGGCAGCGTCGTGACGTCGACGCTCCGCAAGGTCCCCCGCGCGCGGACGCGGATCGTGTCGTCGAAGTGCTCGATCTCGGCCCCCGCTTCGCGAAGGACGTGGACGAGAGCAAAGAGGTCGTTCCAGCGTGCGCCCTCGACGACGACGTCGCCGCCCGTGGCCGCGCCGGCCACCAGGAGCGTCCCGGCCTCAATGCGGTCCGGGATGATCGTGTGCTCGGCGCCGCCGAGTCCGTCCACACCCTCCACGACCAGGCGCGGCGACCCGATCCCCTGGATGTCGGCGCCCATCTTCACGAGGAGGCGCGCCAGGTCCTGGACCTCCGGCTCGCAGGCGGCCGACTCAATGACCGTCTCGCCTTTGGCGAGGACGGCCGCCATCAGGATGTTGGCGGTCCCCGTGACGGTCGAGCCGAACGGCCCGCCGAGGTACATCTCCGTGCCGCGCAGGCGCCGGCATCGCGCAACGATATATCCATGTTTGATGTCAAGCCGCGCTCCGAGCGCCCGGAGGCCCTTCAGGTGGAGGTCCACCGGCCGGTCGCCGATGGCGCACCCGCCGGGGAGGCTGACCTCGGCGAACCCGCGCCGGGCCACGAGCGGCCCGAGGACGCAGATCCCCGCCCGCATCGTCCGCATGATGGAGTACGGGGCGACGCTCCGCCGCTCGCTCCGGCACTCCAGCAAGAGGTCACCGCTCGATTCCTCCCGTTCGACCCGGACGCCCAACTGCCCCAGCAGCCGCGCCATCGTCCGGATGTCCATCAGGTCCGGCACGTTCTTGAGCCGCATCGGCCCTTCGGCCAGGATGGACGCCGCCATGATCGGCAGCGCGGCGTTCTTGGCGCCGCTGGCGCGGACCCGGCCCTTCAGACGACATCCTCCCGTCACAACCATCGCATCCATCGTCACTCACTCCCCTCTCTCCAGGCGCGGGGGCGCGCCGCGCCGCATGCGTACGTTCGTCGCTCATCGAGCCGCGGACAGAAGCCCGCGGGGACTCGGATCTCCCCGCGACCTCCCGGTCGCGGCTCGAATGACGAAACAAGTTTACTATTTCTCCTCGCGCCGGGCCAGAAGGATTCGGTCGAGGCCCGCGTAATCTTTCATGACCCGCACGTCGCCGAGGCCGCGCACCGCGCCGGCCATCCGCGCGACCGTCTCGCCCTGCTCCGCTCCGATCTCCACGAGGAGCCGGCCGCCAGGACCCAGGTACGCCGGCGCCCCTTTCAGTATCCGTTCGATGATCTCCGTGCCCTTCGGTCCGGCCACGAGGGCCGCGCGCGGCTCATGGCCGCGGATCTCCGGCTGGAGGGTCTCCCACTCGGCCTCGGCGACGTACGGCGGATTGGCCACCAGGAAATCCGCCGGCGCCGCGTCCGCCGCATCGAGCGGCTCGTACAGGTCGCCTTCGAGCAGCGTGATGCGATCCGCCACGCCGTGAGCCTCGGCGTTGGCGCAGGCGACCTCAAGGGCCTCGCGCGAGATGTCGGTGGCCGCAACGCGAATCCCCGGAAGGTACGCCGCCAGGCCGACAGCGATGCATCCGCACCCGGTGCACAGGTCAATGGCCGCCAGCGGCGCGGCCGCCGCCGGCGCGACCGTTTCCTCGCCGGGCCCGACCGTTCCATAATCCTCGGCGGCGGGACCCAGGGCGACCGGCGGCCGACGCCGCACGCCCGCCAGCCGCAGGACTTCCTCGACGAGTTGCTCGGTCTCCGGCCGCGGGATGAGGCAGGCCGGCGTCACCTTCATCGCCAGCGACATGAACTCGCACGCGCCCGTCAGATACCGTGTCGGCTCGCGCCCGGCCCGGCGGCGCACCAGGTCGCGGAACGCAACCCGGACCTCTTCGCCGACCGTCTGGTCATATTGCAGGTAGAGCGCGATCCGCTCCAGCCCCAGGACGTGCGCGAGGAGGATCTCGGCCTCGAGACGCGGCTGGGGAATCCCCTTCTTCTCGAAGAACGTCCGGGTCCATTCGATCAGGCGACCGATGGTCCAGTCGGATGACGGTTCAGGCATGGGCAGCCCGCTCGCTTTCACCGAGAGAAGGTTCTACATGCTGACCCGTTCTTGTACCGCTGCACACAATCTGTAACAAGCCCAAAAGGCCCGGGAGGTCGCACGCTCCTTCGCCCCCGCTCTATGCGGTCACCTCCATAGATGAGACAACACTTGTCGCCTTCGCCTGATCTTCTTTCAAGAGTTGCCAAACGGCGCGTTCTACATCGACGGCTGGAACCCGAAGTTTTTGACCCCATTTGCAGCACAGGGAACACCAGCGGGCGTAAATCTCTTCGTTGCGACCGGAGCACGGAATTCCGCTATAAACCGTCAACGATTGAAAGACGGTTCGACTCGGGGCGTCTCTCAGTCGGGCCAATCGCCGGTCTAAGACGACGTATCGCGAAGGATCAAGGAACATGCGAAGTTTGCTCAGGAAACTTACTTGACTGAATTGAGGAAGCCCAAGAGACTTCAGTTTTCGCAAAGCGGGGCCCTCCGCCTTGGGCAAGAAATCCGTGGCGTGTCTCAACTGATCCTGCGTCAACCTGCTGAGGAAATCCTCAACGCGGTGCTTGCAATAGCCTGCACTGTAGTGCCCCCAGAATAAAACATTCGCAAGTCCCTGTTTTACCCTGTCGGGCTTTCGGGAAACCAGCCGTTCGCCAATGAACGTTTCGACCTCGCGCATGGAAGGTAGTCGGCGTTCGCGTTGATGGGCGAAATCCCACACAACACTGGGGTATGAGTATCTGGACAAGGCACCCTGAAGCACAGCAGTGATACCATGAGCGTTCATTGATGCCCCCAACGTTGAAGTGCCTCTGTTTAACTCACGGCGGGGCAAGGCCCGCCGCGTTCATTTCCCTTCCTTGCGCGGTGGGTGCGGAGACCCATCGCGCAAAATCAGGCGCCGTGCCTTCCGCGTGGCGCAACGCCACCCGTAATGGTTTTACTGCCCTCGTCGGCGCGTGGCAAGATGAAACCGCGCGCCGGTAAAAGTCCCAATCCTGCCCGCTCCCTCACGGCCTGCCCGCCCGTAGCCCGCCTAAAGCGGGCGAAGGCGGGTCGCAGCTCGGTTCAGACCGCTACCTGAAAGGGGTTTTTTACTCGAGCATTTCGAGGTCGCCGAGTTTGGCGGCGCGGTCGGCCTCCAGGAGGGCCGCGATAAGGGCGTCGAGGTTGCCCTGAATCACCTGGTCGAGGTTGTAGGCGCTGAAG
>Ga0307378_10002388_pt1 | contig 28872 bp, 26 predicted proteins | sample UN1MG_FD_202238 | JGI IMG/M metagenome (GOLD analysis project Ga0307378, IMG submission 202238) | Soil microbial communities from Risofladan, Vaasa, Finland - UN-1 | ecosystem: Environmental > Terrestrial > Soil > Coastal area > Acid sulfate soil | place: Finland: Risofladan, Vaasa | collected... | reverse complement strand
TAACTAACTAACTAACTAACTAACTAACTAACTAACCAGGTAATCAATTAACCAAAGAAGAGATACAAATTTATAAACGATAAATGTAAATAAAAGGAGAGTTTTTTTGGAACAATTAGTGAGAATAAAATATTGTAAAGATGGACCTATTGCCTATATCTCCCATTTAAACCTGGCCCAGATTTTTACCCGTGCTCTAAGAAGAGCCGATATTCCTGTGGTTATTTCCAGTGGCTTTAATCCCCGGTTTAGAATATCTTTCGGTCCCCCCTTACCTCTGGGTATCAGCAGTTCCTCTGAATATTTAGATATCAGACTAAAAGAGGAGGTAAAAGCCGAGGAGTTAACAGAAAGATTAAATCTGGTTTTACCTCAGGGATTGAAGATATTACGGGCTAAAACAATTCCTCCCTCTGCCGATTCTTTAGTAAAGGTAATCGATAGAGCTTCTTACGTTATCACCCTAAAGATAAAGGAAAAGCTATTAGATTCAGCAGTTAAAAATCAAGAAAATCAATTAAAAGAGCTGGAGCAGGAAGTAGAGAAAAATAATAAAAGATTTTTAAATTTGGATGAAATCACCGTAGAAAAGCAGACGAAGAATGGGATTAAAATGGTTGATATAAGACCTTCGATTTTAACTATATCAGTAAAAAAAATTAAAAAGCAGATTTTAGAGCTTGGTTTGGACCTTAAAATAGGACAGCAGGGGAATCTGAACCCCTGCTATGTAGCCAGAGCCTGGATTTCCAATTTTGCAAATAATTTTGATATCATCCAGATTTGCCGTGATGGTTTATATGTAAAAGGTGAAGAGGTTATTTAAGTATCAGATAAAAATCTATACAAAAAATTTTTATTAAATTTTTAAGGTACTGTTTTAAATATTAAGTTTAAATTTTGTTGTCTTTACTAATGAGATTATTTAGAGTAAAATATATGAGGACAAATTTAGTATCGAGTATCGTGTATTGCGTTAAGAAAGAAGAAACTAGGAATCAGAAGACTGATAACTGAAAATCGTTTTTTCTATCTAAAAACTATAAACTAAAAACTATAAACTAAAAACAGGAGTTTTTGATGAATAAAAGAGTAATTATTGATGTGGGTCTAACCGAAGAGAGGGTGGCCGTAATCGAAGCTGGCCGGTTGGTGGAAATCCATATTGAGAGAATTGAAGATGATAAGATTGTAGGTAATATATATAAAGGTAAAGTAACCAATGTTTTACCTGGGATAGAGGCAGCATTTGTAGATATTGGAATTGAGAAAAACGCTTTTTTGCATATCGATAAAGCTACAGATGGACAGGATAAAGATATTGAAGCGGTTACAGAAGCCGATTCTAATTCTGCTTCCAAAACTGTTTTGGAAGAAATTAAAGTTTACCGGGAGATAATGGTGCAAGTAGTAAAAGAGGCTATACTCCCTAAAGGAGCACGGGTAACAACTAATATTAGTCTTCCGGGCAGATATTTAGTTCTAATGCCCAATAGCACAAATCTTGGCATTTCTCATCGGGTCGAAGAAGAAAAAGAAAGAGAAAGGTTAAAAAAAATCGTTCAAAAGATAAAACCCAAGAATACAGGATTAATTATTCGAACTGCTGGGTGGGGTAAAGAGTTGGAGGATTTTTTGCCCGATCTGGATTTTTTGACCAGATTATGGAATAAGATTAAAAACAGAGGAAGGAAAGCCAAAGCTCCCCTGTTGTTACATGAAGACCTGACTCTTACTTATCGGATTATCCGAGATCTGCTTACAGAAGAAGTAGAAGAAATTTTAATAAATTCTAATAATGAATATAAAAATATGCTGAAGTTTTTAAAGACTTTATCTTTATCAGAATTAGAGCCCAGAGTATCTCTCTATAATGGAGAAAAGCCTATATTTGAGGAATATAATATTGAAAAAGAAATCAACAAAGGTTTACAAAAAAAGATATGGCTTAAATGTGGAGGGTATTTGGTTTTTGACCAGGCGGAGGCTTTAACGGTAATCGATGTAAACACCGGTAAATTTGTTGGTAAAAAGGATATGAGAAAAACCATCTTAAAGACCAATTTGCAGGCGGCTGAGGAGATAGGACTTCAGTTAAGGTTGCGGGATATTGGAGGGATTATCATCATCGATTTTATTGACATGGATAATCAGGAAGATATAGAAAAGGTAGTAAAGAAATTAGAGGAAAGTTTAAAAAAAGATAAAACCAAAACCAATATTATCCAGAATACTGAATTAGGTCTGGTCGAACTTACCCGAAAGAGATCCAGGAGAGATTTGGAAAACATGCTAAGAACCACTTGTCCTTATTGTTCCGGAACGGGCCGGGTTTTGTCTGCCGAAACAGTAGGCAATATGGTTCTACGCAAGTTAGAAGAGTTGTGTACTACTTCAAGAGCAGAAGCTGTTCTATTAGGAGTACATCCTAAAGTAGAGGAAAATTTATCCGGGGCAAAGATGCTGTTGATTAAACAATTAGAGAAAACAGGAAGAAAAACTATTTATATCAAGTCTTCAAAAAATATTCACATAGAGAAGATAGATGTAGTTGCTGTCGGCAGACTAAAAGAGATAAAGAAAATTAAGCAGATGTTTATTTAGCTACTTGGTTAATTAGTTAGCTGGTTACTTTGTTAGTTAGTTAAATCTGGTGTAGGGGTCGGATTTATCCGACCCGAGTTTTGCGCACTTGATGCATCAAGCCCCTACCTTGAAAGACGCGGGGCCTGTCCTCGTGAAAACGGGGAACGCCTGTCCTGCGGTTTTATATAGATTATTGAGGGAGTATAGCAATACGCCCTTTCTTCTAAATTTTAATTCCTGTTCTGTCTTCCTTTTCTTTACTATATATTATATACTCGATACTAGATACTATCTTAATCTTCTGGCTCCTAAATTCTATTTCCTAACGATATACGATATACGACATACTATATACGAATAAATTTGACAACCATATAAATATATGCTAAATTTTATAAGCGTCGGTTTCATATCCGCACAGGTTGGGTCTAAAAGTAGTCGGTTTATCTGATTACTACCTAATCATGGCGAGTTTAGAAGGCAAGGAGGATTGCTAAAAATGCAAGCTGTTATCGCAACTGGAGGGAAACAGTATCTAGTAAAAGAAGGAGATATTATCAGGGTTGAAAAATTAGACCAGGAAAAGGGGAAGAAAGTAGAATTTGACCAGATACTAATGATTGATAAAGATGGAGAACATATTATTGGCCGACCACTGGTAGAAAAAGCTAAGGTTGTTGGAAAAGTTCTAACTCAGGATAAAGCTAAAAAAATTATAGTTTTTAAATATAAATCCAAAAAAAGATATCGCAAAAAAACCGGGCACAGACAACCTTTTACTGAAATTTTAATTGAAAAAATAAAAATTTGAAGGTATAATATAAAGTATCAGGATAGTTAAATATTTATAATATAATTTAATTGGAAGCAGGTTTAAGAGGGTGAGGTGAGAATTTATGGCACATAAAAAAGGTCAGGGATCAATTAAAAACGGTAGAGATAGTAATGCCAAGCGGTTAGGAGTAAAACGATTTGCCGGTCAATTTGTAACAGCAGGTAGTATCTTAATAAGACAGAGGGGAACTAAAATTCTTCCCGGAGAAAATGTGGGAAGAGGTAATGATGATACCCTGTTTGCTTTGACTGAAGGATTTGTAACTTTTGAAAGAAAGGGAAAAGATAGAAAGCAAGTTTGTGTTTATGCTGAAAGATCTTAAAATAAGAAAATAATTTTATTAAACTAACCCTGAGTTTTTTTGTAAAACTCAGGGTTTTTTAGTATTATTAACTAAAATAATAAAAAAAAGTGCCAGGTTCCGGCACTAAATTTTCATTTTAACAGGAGAAGAGTATGTTTGTGGATAGAGTAAAAATAGAAGTGAGATCAGGAAAAGGGGGAAATGGAGCTGTAAGCTTCAGAAGAGAGAAATTTATCCCCAAAGGTGGTCCTAACGGGGGAGATGGAGGGAAAGGCGGAGATATAATTATTGAAGCAGATGATAAGGCTAGGACATTAATAGACCTTTATAATCACCCTCATCAAAGGGCAAAAAATGGAGAAAGCGGACAGGGAAGCAACAAGACAGGGAAAAACGGAGAAGATTTAATCATAAAAGTTCCTTTGGGAACTGTGGTAGAGGATATGAACAGCTCCATAATTTTAGGTGATTTGACCGAAAATGGGCAGAGGATTACCGTAGCCCGGGGAGGACGGGGTGGACAGGGAAATTTTCGCTTTAAAAGCTCTATTAGAAAGAGCCCCAGGTTTGCCCAAAAAGGAGAACCAGGAGAAGAAAAGAAGTTATATTTAAGTCTAAAAATAATTGCCGATGTAGGATTGGTTGGCTACCCTAATGCCGGAAAATCTACTCTGCTTTCTCGGATTTCAGCAGCTAAACCCAAGATTGCCGATTATCCCTTTACCACCCTCAGCCCTAATTTAGGAGTAGTTAGTGTAGATGAAGTAAAAAGTTTTATGGCAGCAGATATTCCCGGTCTGATCGAAGGTGCCCATCAGGGTACTGGTTTGGGAGATAAGTTTTTAAAACACATTGAAAGAACTAAAATAATCTTACATATTATCGATGGTTCTATAATAAAAAAAGAGGATCCATTATATAGTTTTAGGACTATAAACAAAGAATTAAATAGTTTTAGTGAAAAACTGACCAAGAAACCACAGATTATTGCCATAAACAAATGTGACCTTGGTTCTGTTAAAGAAAATATGACCTACCTTAAAGATGCTTTCCAGAAGGAAGGTTATCAAATATTTCCCATTTCTGCTTTAACCGGAGAAGGATTAAATAAACTAATCTATGGCCTTTCTTCTTTGTTGGATGAATTAAAATTAAAAGAAAAAGAAACGATTGCTGAGGTTTTACCCAAAAAAGAAGCAATTTATAAATTTACCCCCCGATTTGTAATTAATAAAAAGGGAGACATTTATGAAGTTATCGGTTCAGAGATTGAACGGATAGCAGCAATGACCAATTTTAATAATGAGGAAGCAATAGATTATTTCCAGAAAATTATAAAAAAAATGGGTTTAGAGAAGGCTTTAATTAAAAAAGGAATTAAAGAGGGAGAGCAGGTAAAAATCAAGGAAATCGTTTTTACTTTTTCAAATAAATAAGGTATAATTTTATTAATTAATTTGGTTAATTAATTAGTTAGCTGGTTACCTAGTTAGCTAGTTAAAAAAAAGAAGAAAGAAGCCAAATTCATACATGGTATGCACTATATAGTATGTAGTAAAGAAAAAAACGTAAAGCGTGTAGGATTACAATTCAAATATATTAACAGAATCTTTTAACTATACGCTAAATGCTACACAGGTTTTGAGTTTTAAATTATGGTTTTTCGCTTTTAGTTTTAAGTTTTTAGTTTGCAAAGGTGAATTAATGACTAAAATAGCCAATTATCTTTTAAAAGAAAAACTTTCATTGAAACTTTTTTGCATCATTATTGTCTTCACAATAATGATTAGTTTTTTTTGTAATATACAGATTGTTCAGGCCTCTGACAAGAAGATAAGCGTTTTATATTTTAATAATCGTACCGGTCAGTCAGGCTGGGATTGGCTAAGCAAAGGTTTGACCGGCATACTGTTAGATGATCTTTCTCAAGTTGATACTCTTATCTATTCTTCTCGCCAAGAGATAGAAGACTTATACTTCAAATATGGATTGTCCCCCACTTCAGCTGAGATAGATGAATCTCTATTAATCCAGTTTAGTGAGAATCTAAATGCCGAGGTAATATTTTTTGGCGATTTCTATCTTTCTTCTCCTTCTAATTTAAATTTAAGTCTTAAAAAGTACAATAACTCCACCGGAGAAATTACCACTTTTCGAGATTTCATAGTGGAAAATACAGATATTTTTAACTTAAAAGATAAGGTGGTTTTATTTATCTTAAAAGAGTTAAATGTTGAATTATCAATTCAAGATAAAGATAGATTGAAAAAAACTCCTACCACTTCCCTTGAAGCTCTGAGTAATTATTACAAATGTCTTGATTTAATGTACAAAGCCATTGTTGAATATGAAGGTGTTGATTATCCCAGTAAAAAGTTATGGGCTGAGGCCATAGAATACGGAGAAAGAGCAGTAGCAGTAGACCCTAAGTATGCCGAAGCTTATTATCTTTTAGCGGAGATTTATAACAGAACCCGTTGGACTATTAGGGAAGTAAACAGTCTAAATAGTTTTATCCAACTGGTAGAAGATAATCAATTGAAAAGTAAGGATATTTATAAAAAAGCTTCTCAGGCTTATTTTAGATTAGGATATGCCTTTTATTCTAAAGGCGAACATGAGCAAGCGATCGAATACTTTATTTCTTCTACAAAATATGACCCTGATTTATTAGAGTCCCACCTCTATTTGGTTCAGATTTATTATGATATGGGTGAGATAGGACTTTCTCTTGATGAATGTGAAGAAGTTTTAAGGATAGACCCCCAAAATAAAGAGATTTCCTGGTTTATTAAAAAGAACGAACAGTCCCAAAAATACGGCCGGAAAGCCTATGAAAACTACGAAAAAGGTTATTTATCTTATAAAAATGGCAATTTTGAAGAAGCAGTAAGTTATTTTAAATCATCTATTTTAGCAAATCCTGATTTTAAGGAACCTCATTACTATTTGGCCTTAAGCTATTACGAGATAGGGGATCTGGATAATTCTATTTTTCAATGGGAAGAAGTTATCAGGATTGATTCTTTCGACAATACAGCCAAACATTTTTTAAATAATTACCTGGAAGAGAAAGAATACGGGAGAGAGACTTTAAAGCATTTTAACACCGGTTATGATTATTATTTGAAAGGTGAATATGATAAAGCCATCGAAGAATTTAATAGATCTTTAGATTATAATCCTGAATTTGAAAAAGCCCGTCAATTTCTTTCCCGCTCATATTATCAGCTTAATCAGATGGACGAATACCGCGAAGAAAGAAAAAAAGCGACCGAATTAAAGTCCAGCGGTGAGGAAGAAAAAGCTGAAGAATATTATAAATTAGGCTATGAATTTTATTCTTTAAAGGATTATACCGTGGCTGTTGAAGAAATAAAAAAAGCCCTGGATATAAAGAGTGATTATCCCCATGCCCGCTATCTTTTAGCTGAGTGTTATTTCCAGCAGAAGGAATATAAGTTGGCTCAGGTAGAGTATGAGAGAGTAGTAACCGATTCGGAGAAAAACGAGTATACTGATGATGCCCTCTGGGGCAGCGGGTGGTGTTATTATCTGTTAGAAGAATATGAGGAAGCGGCCAAGAGGTTTTCGAAATTATTAAATGATTTTCCCGATAGTGATTTAGACTTACAAGCCAGACATAAGTTGGGTAAATCCTATTTTCAGGGGAATAATTACCTGGAGACAATTAAAGTATACCGGGAATTTTTGGAGAAATATTCCGAATATCAGGGAGAAGAGATAGAAGAGGTGTATTACTTATTGGGTCAGGCTTACTTCAGATCTGGGGAATATGCAGAAGCAGAAGAAGCATTTAATAATTTACTATTTTTCTTTCCAGGATTTGAATTGGCTTCCGAAGTAAGATATTATAACAGTTTGAGTTTATTTAAAGAAAATAAATATGAAGAAGCAATAATACAATTAAAGGACTTAATCTCAGAAGCAGAAATAGAAGACAAGAGGAAAGAAGAGGCCCAATATTTACTGGCTCGTTGCCGGCTTAATTTACAAGAATATAGTAAAGCCATTGAAATTCTGGAGAGCTTAAAGCAGTTCGGAGCGGAAGATTCTATATTAGAAAAAGTCAGTTTTGATTTAGGTTTGGCTTATTCCCGGCAAAGTGATAAGGAAAAGGCAATTTTAGAATTTCAAGAATTTATAGAGAAATATCCGCAAAGTGAATTTATTAACTCAGCCCATTTCGAATTGGGCAAGAATTTGTATGATTTAAAAAAATATAAATTAGCTTTATCAGAATTAAAGAAAACATCCACCAATGAAGCACTTTATTTAAGAGGGAAGGCCTCTAAAGAATTGGGGGACCAAGAAGGAGAAATTACAGCATTTGAAGAATTAAGAGAAAAATACCCCCAGAGTGTTTTTTCTCAGGAGGCATATTTTAGGTTAGGCAATTATTATTATAATCAGAAGAGATACAAAGAAGCAATTGAGGAATTTAATAAAATTATTCAATTTTTCCCTCAATCCCCCTTGCTCTCGGAAAGCTATTACTGGATGGGGTGGAGTTATTTTAAATTAACTGATTATAAGCAAGCGGGCGAATATTTTAAACAAGTGGAAGAAGATGAAGAAAATTTAGATTTGGGGCAAAGAGCAAAGTTTATGGCGGCAGAATCATGGTATAATCTTAAAGATTATCAGAAGGCCAGAGAAGCATACGAAAAATTTATCGAAATATACCCTAAAGGGGATTTCTCAGCTAATGCCCAATATGCTATCGCCTGGACTTATCTGGAGAACAAAGAGTATGAACCCTCGGTTGAGGAATTTAAAAAACTTATAAGCACCTATCCCGATAGTAAATTCACTGAAGAAGCACAGTTTAGAGTTGGCAAGAACTATTTTCTTTCAGAGAATAAGAATATAGCTAAGGCAGAACTGGGAAAGTTTATAGATTCTTACAGTAAGAGTAGTTTCAGGGCAGAAGCTATGTATTTATTAAGCCAGATCTATTTACAGGAAGAGGACTGGATGGATAATATTATCAATTTGGAAAGTCTGCTGAGAGAATATCCTGATAGTCAATATCTGTCAGAGGCTTTGTACGGCCTGTGCCTTTCTTATTTTAAAAAAGATGAATATGAAAAGGCCATTAAGGTGGGAGAAAGATATTTAAAAGATTATTCCAATCTAGAATATGGTGATGATATCTTGTATACCAAAGCAGTCTGTTGGGAAAAGTTAGAAAATCAGGAAAAAGCTATTTCTGATTATCAGGACTTAATCTCTAAATATCCCCAGAGCCTATATTTGGGAAAAGCCCAGGAAAGATTGGAAGTATTCAAGAAGGAAAGTGAATAGGATAATTATATATAGTATCGAGTATATAGTATTATATAGTAGAGAAGAAAGAAGACAAAAGCTAAATTTGTATATCGTTAAGAATTAGTTATGTGGTTGCTTGGTTAGTTAGTTAAATGGTTGTTGCTAAATAAATTTTTAAACCAGTTAACTAAGTAACCACCTAACTAGCTAACAATAAAAAAAAGAGGGGGCAGATATTTAATGTTAGAAGTTTTTGAAAAAGGTGGGTTCTTAATGTATCCCATCTTTATATGTTCATTAATTGCAATGACTATTTTTTTTGAGAGGATGTTCTATTTAAAGAGCATTAAAATTAAAAGTAAAAGATTTGTTTTACGAGTTAAGAATTTGGTTAAAAAGGGGAGCATTGAACTGGCTATTTCTGCCTGTCGTAAAAGCCCAACTCCCATTTCAAAGATTATGTTGGCCGGTTTAATGAAATTTGGCCGGGGACGGGATGAGATGAAAGAGGCGGTTGAAGATAGCGCCAACCAGGAAATTCCTATATTAGAGAGAAACTTATCTACGCTTTCCACCATCGGTAATATTACTCCATTATTGGGGCTTTTGGGAACAGTGTTTGGTATGGTTAAGGCTTTCAATGTAATAGCAGTTATGGGAGTAGGTAAACCGGAAGCACTGGCAGGAGGAATTTCTGAAGCACTGCTTACCACTGCCTTTGGATTGTCGATAGCTATACCGACTATCGTGATTTATAATTATTTATCTCACCGAGTAGATAAATTAATAAGAGATATGGAAGTAAATTGTGTAGAACTTATAGATCTTCTAACTTATCAGGAAACTAATAATGGTGGGATTATTCGGGACAATCTTAGTCAGGGTGGTGAGGTAGAATATGAAATTTCCTCATCTGAATAAAAAGAGTGCCAGATTTGATCTGACCCCTTTAATTGATGTAGTTTTTCTTTTGTTGATATTTTTTATGCTGACTACTACTTTTGTAAATTTAGAAAATAGAGTGAAAGTTAATTTACCCAGTGGAGACTTTGCTGCTGCCGAATCATCAGAAAATATTATTGTGACCATTACCGAAAATAATACAATTTATCTTAATGGAAAATTAATAGACCCTTTAAAACTTACCGAAAGCGTGGCTGCAGAAATAACAGAGGAACCTGAAAGAATAGTAGTTTTAGAGGCAGATAAAAATGTACTTCATGGTAAGGTAATCAGAGTAATGGATTTGCTTAAAAAGGGAGGGGCGGAAAGAATTGCCATCGCCACCCAACCTGCGGAGACGGAATAATAAATTAGCATATAGTATTTAGTATTTAGTATATAGTGAAGAAGAAAGAAAAAGAGAAAAGAAGAATTAAGAATCCAGGAGTCAGAAGATAAGATAGTATCGAGTATTGCGTCAGCATTAAACTAAAAACTTAAAGCGAAAAGCGAAAAACCATAATTCAAAATTCAAAACTTTTTCTTCAATTTTAAGTTTTAAGTTTTAGTTTTGCGTTTTTAGCTTTGCACTTTACGCTCTGATACTATTCATTACCGACTAATTTAATCGAGGTATAAATAATAAATGCCCATAAACAGATATAGAACAAAACGCTTAAAACAGAGTAAAAAAAGTTTTTTAGGGAGATCATTTTTAATCTCTATCATACTTAATATTATATTATTATTTGCTTTCGGAAATATGATTGCCTTTGATTTTACCAGGCCCTTACCAGAAAAAGAGCTTATTTTGGTTAGTCTGGTGGAAATTCCTGCCCCAGAACAGCCGGAATCCAAGAAACCGGAGATTACCGAGAAAAAACCCGTTGCTCAATTGGAAGTTAAACCAAAAGCTACACCGGTTTCACCCGAACCACCCGAGATAAAAGAAGAGGTAACTGAAACAAAAGTAGTAAGCAAAGAAGAATTAACGGAGGGAGCACCAAAGGTAGAAGTTAAAACCCCTGAGATTGAAACTGAGCCTGTTTCAATGGTTCCTCCAACTCAAACCAAAGATTCTTTAGGAGAGGACATAAGTGTTTCTACTGAATATTTTAAGCAGACTATAACCAGCAGGAAAGAAGTGGAGGGAGAGATGTTCGAACCGGGCGAATCACAGCTTAAAGTTAATCTGGGTGAAAAAGAAGAAGAAAATGTCGAAGCAACTTATGGTACTATAGTAAACCCTGGGGAAATTACTACTCTACCGGAATTAAAGGAGAAAGAATCTCCTTTTGGCAGCAGACCCCTTTCTGTTATGGTAGAAAATTCAGAAGGATCCAGACCGCAAAGCGGTTTGGACAAAGCTAATATTGTCTATGAAGTTTTAGCAGAAGGCGGAATTACCAGGTTTTTAGCTATTTATTATGACCAGGATGCTGAAGAAGTTGGACCGATAAGAAGTGCAAGACCTTATTTTGTTAGTAAATCTTTAGAGCATCAGGCAATTTATGTTCATGTAGGCGGGAGTGAAGAAGCATATAATTTTATAAAAGAAGAGAATATAGATGATATAAATGAGTTTGTGGATTTTCAGCCCTTTTGGAGGTCTACAGACCGAGAACCACCTCACAATTTATACACCTCTACCATAAAGTTGAGAAAAGAAGCCAATAAATTGGGTTATATTGAGATGATTAAAAAACAGGAATATCAATTTGAAATTGATATAAATGAAAGATTAACCGGTAGAGAAACGAATTCTATAGTAATCCCTTACAACAACATCTATACGGTTAGTTATAAATACCAATCTGAATCGATGAAATATTTAAGATTTATGAACGGCGAACCTCACATAGATTCCAAGACCAAAGAACAATTAGCAGTAGATAATATTATAATACAATTTGCTGAAACCAAAATTATTGACGAAGAGGGGAGGCTGGCGGTAGATTTCGTTGGCAAGGGAACAGGATTATTATTTTTTAAAGGTAACTCAGCAGAAATTACCTGGGAAAAGCCGGATCTGAGAGCAAAAACCCTGTTTTTAGACAAAGAAGGGAATAGAATAGCTTTAACTCCGGGAAATGTTTGGATTCAAATTGTTCCTTCGGATTTAAAAATACAGTACTAAAGAATGACAACTTTTGTGCCAGGCACGAAAGTTGTCTAAATGTAAACTTTGGTGCCTGGCACAAAAGTTGTCATAAAATGAAAAAATTAGAAGAAACTTTAGAATGTTTTTTAGATTATCTATCTATGGAAAGAGGTTTAGCTCAAAATACTATAATCTCTTATAGATATGATCTGATAAAGTATATTAGTTTTTTAAAAAAGAAGAGGATTAGTTCTTTTAATCAGACTAATAAAGTTTTTATCAATAATTATTTTGTTTATTTAAGGGGAAAAGATTTAGAGATTAATTCAATTTCTCGAAATTTAGTAGCAGTGAAGATGTTTTATCGCTTTTTATTAATGGAAGACCTTATCAAAGAAGACATCACCAGTTTAATTGAATTTCCCCGGGTTAGCAAGAAGCTTCCTCATGTTCTGAGTTCGAGAGAGATAGATCTTTTATTAGATGAGGCTAATTTTAAAGATAAATTAGGGTTAAGAGATCAAGCCATATTAGAATTATTTTATGCTACTGGTCTAAGGGTATCAGAATTGATATATTTAAAAATTTATGATCTAAATATGGAAAATCGTATGTTGAAATGTATAGGAAAAGGGTCTAAAGAGCGGATAATTCCTTTTGGAAATAAAGCATACCAGTCTTTAAATTTATATTTGGACAAAGTAAGGCCAAAATTAGTTAAAAATTCGGATGAGGATACTATATTTTTAAATAACCGGGGAGGAAGGCTTTCTCGACAGGGGGTATTTTATCTGGTAAAACTATATGCCCAAAAAGCAAGGATAGAAAAGAAGGTCACTCCACACACTTTAAGGCATACTTTAGCTACTCATTTATTAGAAAATGGAGCAGATCTCAGGTCAGTTCAAGAGATGTTGGGGCACTCAGATATTTCTACTACCCAAATTTATACCCATGTAAGTAGAAAATGGGTCAGCGAGGAATATTATAGAGCATTTCCAAGAACATAAAATAACGTATCGCGTATCGCGTATTGCGTGAGGAGAATAAAAATCAGGAGTTAAGAGATAAGATAGTATCGACTATATAGTTAAGAAAAGCGTAGAGCGTACAGCGTATACATTTAGTTAGCTGGTTAGCTGGTTAGCTAGTTAAGATAACAGGAGACAGAATCCAGAAATTAGAATTCAAAATATTATAAGAGAGTAAGATGGAATTATAATTTTCGTCATTGTAAGGAGTAATACAAGCTTGCCTCATGCGAAAGCAGGGGAAGCAAGCTCCAAAACGAGATTGCCACGCTCTGATAAATCAGAGCTCGCAATGACATAAAATATAATAAATCAAAAACTTAAAACTGATTTTTCTTATCTAAAAACCAAAAATTATAAACTAATAACTTGTATTAATTCTAACGACTAAATTTATAAACTAACCAGCTAACTAAATTAAGGGGGGAGAACAACAGAAGTGGAAGATTTAAAAGCAAAAGTCACAGCAAGTGTAGAATTTATTAATCAAAAAAGCAAGATCAAACCAAAAATTGCAATTATATTAGGAACAGGATTAGGAGGACTGGCAGAAGATATTAAGGAAAAAGAAATTATTCCTTATAGTGAGATTCCTAATTTTCCCGTATCTACAGTTCAAAGCCACAGCGGCAACCTGGTTTTGGGAAAGTTGGGCAATAAAGAAGTAGTGGCTATGCAGGGTAGATTTCATTATTATGAAGGTTATAGTCTAAAAGAGGTTACTTTTCCGGTAAGGGTGATGAAAAAATTAGGCGCAGATACAATTATTATTTCCAATGCAGCTGGCGGGATCAACCGTTTCTTTAAGAGAGGGGATTTAATGCTTATTACTGATCATATAAATCTATTTGGAGATAATCCTTTAATTGGCCCTAATGATGAAGAATTAGGACCACGATTTCCAGATATGTCCGAAGCTTATAATCAAGAGCTTATCGAGTTAGCTAAAAAAGTAGCTATGAAAGAAAAAATTAGATTGCAAGAAGGAGTTTACTCGGGTTTAACCGGCCCCACCTTAGAGACTCCTGCTGAATATAGATTTTTAATAAGTATTGGTGCAGATGCAGTAGGTATGTCCACAGTACCAGAGGTTATAGTGGCTAATCACATGGGAATGAAAGTGTTGGGAATTTCGTGTATCACCGATTTAGCCATAGATGGGGTAATAGTAAAAACCAGCGTAGAGGAAATTCTAAAAACAGCAGCAGATGTTGAACCAATTATGACCAAATTAATAAAGAAGGTAATTGAAAAAATTGATCAATGATGGTTTGAGAGTAGCTCTTCTATCTGCTTTGCCCATTACCGAATTAAGGGGGGCTATTCCGATAGCTCTAACAATTTATAAAATGCCGGTTTTTTCGGCTTATATATTTGCGGTATTAGGAAATATAGTTCCGGCAATTTTCTTGTTGTTATTTTTAAAACCTTTTTCTGAATATTTACGTCAGTGGTATTATTTTGATATATTTTTTGAATGGCTTTTTAAAAGAACACGTCGGAATACCGAGGAAAAATTTGAAAAATACGGAGCCTTATTTTTATTATTTTTCGTAGCTATTCCTCTACCCGTAACCGGAGCCTGGACAGGTTCAGCTGCTGCATTTATATTTGGCATAAGGTTTTGGTATGCCTTCCCTACAATATTGGGAGGGGTTATGATAGCCGGGGTAATCGTTACTTTAGCCAGTTTGGGAGTTATTAATTTTATTTAAAACAGTGTGTATAGCGTAGAGCGTAGAGCGGATAGAAAAACAGTGATAAGTAATCTGTAATAAGTTACGGGTTACTGGTTACAAGTTGCAAGTTTACAGAAAGCTCAAAATATGTAGAGGTATATTGTTATAAGCTTTTGCATTGAACTGTAAACCGATTTCTCTTATCTAAAAACTATAAACTAAGAACTAAAAACCATATACTAACGACTATATAAAAGAAAGGGAAAGATGAAAACTATCGAATGGAAAGATGGGAAAGTGTTTCTAATCGACCAGAGAAAACTTCCTTTGAAATATGAAATAATTAATTGTTCTTCCTACCAAGAAGTAGCAGAAGCTATTAAGAAGATGAAAATAAGGGGTGCACCGGCTATTGGAGTGGCGGCTGCCTTTGGCATGGCCTTAGCTGCTTATTCTTCAAAAGCAGGCACCTATGAAGAATTTATCCAAGATATGGAAAAAGCTAAAAACTACCTGGCTCTTACTCGGCCTACAGCAGTCAATCTGTTTTGGGCCTTAGAGAGAATGATGAATTTAATCAATATAAAAAAAGATGTTGATTTATTTAAATTAAAAGATATAATCTTACAGGAAGCTAAAAATATTGCCCGGGAAGATATAGAGATAAATAAGGCAATGGGAAGATACGGGGCTTCACTAATTAAAGATGGGGACAATATTCTTACTCACTGCAATGCCGGGGCTCTGGCTACCGTAGATTATGGTACCGCCTTAGGAGTGATTCGTACTGCTTTTAAAGAAGGAAAGAAGATACATGTCTATGTCGATGAAACCAGGCCGGTATTACAGGGGGCAAGGCTTACCGCCTGGGAATTAATCCGGGAGCAAATTCCTTTTACTCTGATCACTGATAATATGGCTGGGTTTTTGATGTATCGGAAAAAGGTAAACTTAATCATAGTTGGGGCAGATCGTATTGCACGAAACGGTGATGTGGTAAATAAAATCGGAACTTATTCTTTGTCTGTTTTAGCCCGAGAAAATAAAGTGCCTTTTTATATAGCTGCTCCGATATCTACTATTGATGTATCGCTAAGATCGGGGAAGGAAATCCCCATTGAAGAAAGAGACCATAAAGAAATTACTCATATATTGGGTAAACAGATAGCCCCTATAGGAGTAAAAGTATTTAATCCGGCTTTTGATCTTACGCCCCATGGCTATGTGGATGCTATTATTACCGAAAAGGGGATTATTAGAAAACCTTTTGAAGAAAATATTAAATTAATTGTTGGAAAATAGTCGTTAATGTATAGTATTTCGTATTTCGTATATCGTGAAGAAAAAAAAGCGAGAAGTCAGAATAAGATAGTATCGTGTATTGCGTATCGAGTATCGCGCGAAGAAAATCAGAATTCAGGAATAGAAACACGATATATCGTGCCCAACGTAGGACAGGCGTCTCGCCTGCCTATTAGCAAAAAGTTTTTAGATGAGAAAAAACGGTTTCCAGTTGTTAGTTTATTGTAAAGGCGTATAAGTAATACGCCCCTAATTTTTTTAAAACTTGAAACTCGTAACTAGCAACTTGCATCCTACAGCTTATTTTATATTATTTATTTACTAAATACTAAATACTATATACTTATTTTAAAAAGGAGGAGAAAATTGGATCCAGAAAAGCTTATTATTTCAGGAGGAAACAGATTACAGGGTACGGTAAGAATTGACGGAGCAAAAAATTCAGCTTTATCTATTATGGCGGCAACCTTATTAACTAAAGATGTTTGTATTTTAAGGAATGTCCCTCGTCTTACCGATGTTGATACTATGGCTGCAGTTATAAGGAAATTAGGGGTAAAAGTGGAACGGAAAGAAGATAATAACCTCTATATCGATTCTGATAATTTTAATAATTATGAGGCACCTTATGAATTGGTTAAAATGATGAGAGGTTCTATTTTAGTAATGGGGCCGCTTTTGGCTCGTTTAAAAAGAGCAAAGATATCTTTACCTGGGGGTTGTGCCATTGGTGCTCGTCCGGTTGATTATCATTTAAAAGGATTTGAGGCTTTAGGCGCTCAAGTTGAAGTGGAAAAAGGTTATATTGAAGCGAAAGTTAATACATTAAAAGGGGATGAAATATACTTAGATTTCCCCAGTTTGGGTGCGACCGAAAATATAATGATGGCTGCCTGTTTGGCGGAAGGTTTAACTACAATTGAAAATGCAGCCAAAGACCCTGAAGTAGTGGAATTAGGGCATTTCTTAAATAAGATGGGGGCTAAAGTTGAAGGATTGGGGACTGATTTAATTAAAATAGAAGGAGTAAAAAAATTACATGGAGTTGATTATACTATAATTCCTGACCGCATTGAAGCAGGTACATATATGATAGCAGCTGCTATCACGGGTGGAGATGTTTTAATAGAAAAGGCTGATCTGTTATTATTAAAACCATTGATAGTGAAGTTAGAAGAGGTAGGGGTGCGAATTAAGCTAGAAAAGAATTTGATTAAAGTAATAGGACCAGACAGAGTTAAAGCAGTGGATATTAAAACCTTACCTTTTCCTGGATTTCCCACCGATATGCAACCCCAATTTATGGCTTTATCTTGTGTAGCAAGAGGTACCAGTGTTATTACCGAGACTGTGTTTGAGAAAAGATTCGCTCACATCGGTGATTTGATAAGGATGGGAGCAGATATTAAAGTAGAAGGGCACAGTGCTATTATTAAAGGAGTAAAGAAGTTAAGTGCTGCCCCAGTAATGGCTTCAGATTTAAGAGGCGGAGCAGCTTTGGTATTAGCAGGTTTGGTATCAGAAGGAACCACTGAGTTAAGCAGAATATATCATTTAGACAGAGGATATGTGAAGTTAGAGGAAAAATTAAATTCCTTAGGAGCAGATATTAAGAGAGTGAAAGAGTGAATTAGCGTAGAGCGTATAGCGTTTAGCGTATAGTAAACAGTGATGAACAATGTGTATATATGTAATGAGTTACAGGTTACTAGTTACTAGTTGCAAGTTTAAAGAAAGGAAGCAATAACGTATTACCTGCCGTATTGACCGGAAGACCGGCGGACTGGTAGACTAAATTAATTGGTCAATTGGTCAATCGGAAAATTGGTTAATTGAATAACTATATACTTTATACTTACTTTAAAGAGGAGGGAAAAATAAACATGCTAGGAATGGATAGAAGTCTGGGCATAGATTTGGGTACCGTAAGTGTCTTAATCTATCAGAAGGGGAAAGGAATTGTCCTTCAGGAACCTTCGGTAGTCTCTATTTTAAGAGATAGCGGAAAAGTTTTAGCTGTGGGAGAAGAAGCCAAACAAATGTTAGGGAAGACACCGGGGAACATAATTGCTATTCAGCCCATGAAGAGCGGAGTTATCGCCGATTATGAGATAACAGAGAAGATGCTGAGTTATTTTATCAGAAAAGTTTGCGGTAACAGTAAGGTGTTCCGTCCTCAGGTAGTAATTTGCGTACCGTCGGGAGGAACAGAAGTAGAAAAAAGAGCGGCGATAGAAGCAGCTATGCAGGCTGGAGCAAGGAAAGCTTATTTAATTGAAGAACCGATGGCAGCAGCTATAGGAGCCGGCTTAGATATTAGTGAACCTTATGGCAATATGATTATTGACGTAGGGGGAGGAACTGCAGATATCGCCGTTATCTCTTTAGGCGGAATCGTGGTAAGTAAATCATTGAGAGTAGCCAGTAATGATTTTGATGAAAATATTATTAAATATATTAAAGAAAAATACAGGTTAATGATTGGCGAAAAAACCGCTGAAACTCTAAAGATTGAAATCGGTACAGCAATGGAATTAGAAGAAGAATTGTTTACTGATATAAGAGGAAGAGATTTAGTATCCGGTTTGCCCAAGAGTATTTCGCTTGGTTCTAATGAAGTGTTAAAAGCCATTTCTCATTCATTGAAGACAATAATAGAAGGAGTTAAAACAGTTATGGAGAAAATTCCTCCTGAACTGGCTGCTGATATTGCTGATAAAGGAATTGTTCTCACCGGTGGAGGGGCATTGTTGAGAAATTTCGATGATTTGTTAACTGAAGTGATCGGGATACCAGTTTATTTAGCCGAAAATCCAATTTCATGTGTAGCTTTAGGTGCGGGGACAGTTTTGGACAATATCCATGTGCTTAGGAGTGGATTAGTAAGTTCGTACAAGTAAATTGGCTGTTAACCAATTTACTTGGGTTATCTGGTTACTTGGTTACCTAGTTAACTGGTTAATATCAAATCAGCTAATTAGATAAACTTTTATCTTGTATTTAAAACTAACGACTTGCATCTATATTATTAACTGGTTAACCAACTAACTAGCTAACCATAAAGAAGGAGAAAGATGAAGATAAAATTAAATAAAAATATTTGTATAAAAATTATATTTATTTTATTAATTTTATTTAGTACGGGGATAAATTTAGCCTTTAGCCAGACTATTTTTATGCCTGTTTCAGAGATAAAGCCGGGGATGAAAGGGATAGGAAAAACCGTTTTTCATGGAACGCAGATAGAGACTTTTCAGGTGGATATCATAGATATAGTTAAAGGTGAAGGCGGAATTAGTCATTTTATATTAGCCAATTTAAGTGGAGATAAGATTAAAGAGGGTGGTGGTATCTCAGGAGGGATGAGCGGCAGCCCGGTCTATATAGATGACAGATTGGTTGGAGCTGTATCTTATACCTGGGAAATGAGTGAACACAATATCTGCCTTATAACTCCTATTCATGAGATGTTAGAAATATTTAAATTCCCCTATGATAATTATCAGACTACAGCGCAAGAATATAAGATTAATAATTTTTTATGTTTTGCAGGGGAAAATGCAAGCAAGATAATAGTAAAAAATACTATGGAAAATAATAGTTTTCCAGAATTCGCAGACCGAGATGAAATTATCTTTTACCCCGTAGTTTCACCGATCATTATAAACGGCATTAAAGGTAGAACTTTAGAGAGATTAAGCAGCTCTCTAAAAAAATTTAATCTTATGCCTATTCAGGGAATCGGGTTTAACGAAAATAATGATAAAAACTTTCAAAAGGTGGGAGAAAGACCTTCCAATAAAATAGAAGCTGGTTCTGCCATAGGAATACAATTGACTCGGGGAGATGTCAATATTACTTCTATCGGAACAGTAACTTATCGAGAAGGAGATAAGGTCCTGGCTTTAGGACACCCCTTTTTGAAAAAGGGTGAAGTTTCATTTCTTCTTTCTGCAGTATATATCTATCATAGTTTGCCTAATATGGTTATGCCTTTTAAATTAGGTGCTCCTTTAAATTTAGTAGGGAAGATTGTCCAGGATAGAGAGGCAGGCATATTGGCGATACTGAATTCTTTCCCTCGAATTATTCCGCTCAAAATAAAGGTAACGAATATTAATACAGAACTATCTTACCAAACAGGAGTCCAGATAATAAATGATTATGATCTGTTGGAGCCCCTGGTTTCTAATATAACCGTGCAGGCTATAGATAATGCTCTGGATAGAATAGGATTAGGAACCGCTCAGGTAGAGATAGAGATAAAAGGTGAGAGAGAAGGGCAAGAACTTTTTCGGAAGAACATGTACTACAGTTCAGATGATATAGCTATTCAGGCTATCACTGAGATGCCCGAGATTATCGATTTAATTGTAAACAATTATTTTGAGATGGTAAATTTGACCGAGATAAATATCGATATTAAAATAGATAATAAAAAGAAAATTGGTAAGATAGAAGAAATCGTATTAGAAGATTCCTCGATTAAGCCGGGAGATTACCTTGAAGCGAAAATTAAGATTAGACCTTTTCGGGAAGAGCTGATCGAAAAGACGATGACTATTCAGATTCCTTCCGATACACCTCCAGGCGAAGCTTTATTAATGGTAAACGGAGGAGGAGAGTTAGATAATCAACAAGAAGAGTTTGTTAATAGCGGTAAACAGGATTACAAAAGTTTGGAAGAGATCCTTAAGGATATTTCTGATAGACCAAGAGGTAATCAAATTATTGGAGAAGTAATTATATATTCTAATGAATTACCTTTCGAAGAAAATATTAGTGATGGTGACCTAAGGAAAGAAGAAGAAGATTTAATAATTTCCAAGATCGAAACAGATATGGTAATTGAAGGATACCTAGAGATACCTTTTAATATTAAGAAATAAATTAGTCGTTAGCTTTAAATACAAGTTTTCAGTTTACAGTTTACAGTTTTTAGTTAATAGTTGCAAGATACAAGTTGCAAGTTTATCTAAATATCCAGTTACTCAATCAATTTAGTTAACTAATAAGTTGTTTTGATTTTATTTCCTTAACTAAATAACTAGGTAACTAGCTAACCAACTAACCAAATTAATAGATTGGATGGTAAAGATGGAAATAGTAGCTTTAATTGCGGCTGCCGGCAGGGGTAAAAGGATGAATGCCAGGATAAGCAAGCCCTTTATTCCTATTTTTGGTAAGCCAATCTTAGTCTACACCATTGAAAAATTTGAAAAATGTAAATTAATTGATAAAATATATCTTATGGTTAGCCCCGAGGAGAAGGAGCTGTGTCGTAAAAATATAATATTAAAATACAATTTTTCTAAGGTTAAAGATTTAATTGACGGCGGAGAGACCAGACAGGATTCAATATACAATGGCCTTAAGGCGTTGGATAAGGATACAGATATAGTAGTAATTCACGATGGTGCCCGCCCTTTAGTTGAAGAAACTATCATCCGGGATTCAATTGAAAATGCACAGAAATACGGAGCAGCGATTGCTGCTATTCCTATTAAGGATACTGTGAAAAAGAGTGGAAATAATTTTTTTATAAATAGAACTCTTAATCGAGAGGAGATTTGGAGAGCACAAACCCCTCAAACTTTTAAATATGATATAATTTTACCTGCCTATCGTCAGGCTTATAAGGAAAAATATTTAACCACAGACGATGCTGCGATTGTAGAAAGATATGGACATAAAGTGAAATTAATAATAGGTTCAGAGGAAAACATTAAAATAACCACTCCTTTTGATATAATTATAGCAGAGAATTTTTTAAAGAAAGGATTTAGATTTAAGTTTAAATTATGAAAGAAATTGAAATAGATAGCTATTCCAAGATAAATCTGACTCTAAACATCCTGGGAAAACGCCAGGATGGATATCATAATATCGAGACCATAATGCAATCTATCAACCTTGCTGACAGAATATTTATTAAGGAAGAGAAAGAAGGGGTAAAGATAAAATGCAGTCATCCTCAGGTTCCCGTTGATACCCAAAGTTTAGCTTATAGATCAGCAGAAAAGATTCTTAACCGATATAGAATAGCCAAGGGAGTTAAGATAGAAATTGATAAAAAAATTCCTTTAGCCAGCGGGATGGCGGGTGGTTCTGCTAATTCTGCCTCTATTTTAGTAGGAATAAATAAGCTTTTTGCTTTAAATTTAAGCAATAAAGATTTAAGGGGAATGGGAGAAGAGTTGGGGATGGATGTCCCTTTTTGTATCCAGAATGGTACTGCTCTTGCTTACCATAGGGGAGAAAAAGTAACTCCTCTACCTCCGATCAATCCACCACTGTGGATTATAATAGTAACCCCTGGGTTTGAAATACCTACCAAGTGGGCCTATAATAATCTTGATTTAAGCCTGATTAAGAGAGAGAAGAATAATACTAAAGCCATGCTTGAAGCCTTAAACGAAGGCGAGGCTCGAGGAATTACCAAAAATTTATTTAATTCTTTCGAAGGGTTGATAATTAAAAAATACCCGGAAATTGGGAAAATTAAAGATAGATTAATAGAAGAGGGTGCTTTGGGAGCTCTTATGTCCGGCAGCGGTCCTACTGTTTTTGGGATAGCCCAAAACAAAGAACAGGCCTTAAAGATTTACGAAAAATTAAAATCAGAATATAAATCAATTTGGGTAGTGCAGACAATCTAAAACAGTATATAGTATTTAGTAAATAAAAAATATATAATAAATAATAATCTGTAGGTTATAAGTTGCTAGTTACGAGTTTCAAGTTTGAAAAAAAGTAAGCAGGGGCGTATGGAATTAGTTAACCAGTTAGCGGTTAAGAAAATAAGAGAAAGAAGTCAGGAGCTAGGAGTCGGAATAAAAAAATAGAAATGTCATTTCCTGAATTCTGATTTCCTTAACGCGATACTCGATACGCGATACTATATACTGATAAAAAGTGGGTAAAAATATGCGAATAGGTTTTGGATATGATGTCCATCCTTTAATTTTGGGGAGAAAATTAATTTTAGGAGGAGAGATTATTCCGTACCAAAAGGGTTTGGATGGACATTCGGATGCCGATGTCTTAATTCATTCTTTAATAGATGCTTTATTGGGAGCAGCAGGAGAAGGAGATATCGGCCAGCATTTCCCGGATAATGGTGAACAATATAAAGACATTTCCAGCCTAAAGTTATTGGAAAATACTTATGAAATATTAAAAAGAAAGAAACTTACCATAAACAATATAGATGCTTCCGTAGTATTAGAAGAACCACAAATCACACCCTTTATTATGAGCATGAAAAATAATATAGCTCAAGTTTTAAAAATATCCTCTGAAAAGGTGAATATTAAAGCTACAACTAATGAGAAGATGGGTTTTATTGGTAGAAGAGAGGGCGCAGCTTCTTATTGTGTGGTTAGTTTGAATGAGTAGTGGATGATTACACAGACTGAAATCGTATCTCGTATCTCGTGTAAACTAGCGTATAGCGTATACATATGGTTATATGGTGGTTGATAAAGAAAATAAGAGACAGAATTCAGGAGTCAGAAGATAAGATAGTATCGAGTATATAGTATATAGTTAAGAATAGCGTAGAGCGTATAGCGTTTAGCGGATAGGATATTAGTTACCCAGTTTGTCATTTAATATTAATTAGCCAATTCACCTATTCACCGATTGGCCAATTAAAGATATAAGTTGCAAGATGCAAGTTATCAGTTTTTATATAGTAGGAGCGTGTATAATTAGTTATCTGGTTTGATATCAATTCATTAATTAATTAACCAAGTAACCAATTAAATAGCTAACTAATTATACACGATATACGAGTAAATATTTTTTTATGAAGGGGAGAAGAATAGTAATTATGAAAAAGGAAGAAGAAACAAGAGACAATAAAACAGAAAAAGACGAAGAGACAAAAGAGAAAAAGGCGCAGAAAGAGGAAAAAGAAGGGGCAAAAGAAGAAGAAAAAAAACAAGAAGAACATTTTAAAGAACCTGATTTACCTGTTCTTTTTGTTTGGTTTATAAGTATGTTAAGCGGAAAAGCCTGGGAGTATTTAGGTCTCATTATGAATCCCGAGACTAAAGAAATTAATAAAGATTTAAAAAAAGCTAAAATTGCTATAGACACTGTAGCATTTTTATATGATCAGATTAAAGATGATTTAAACCCGGAAGATTTTAAGCGGATCGAAAATTTACTGGCAAATTTAAGAATGAATTATGTGGAGAAGTTGAAAGAATCATAAGATGCTTCCGGTTGCTTGGTTTTATAATTAAATAATTCCAATTAGTAGGACAGGCGTTCCCCGTTTTCATGGGGATAAGCCCGCTTGTCTATACTAGGGAATATTAATAAGAGAAAAGCGGGGAGGGTGCAAAAATAATGAAAAGTATTTTTCATAAAACCGGTCTAAGTTTATTGTTCCTATTTTTAATCTTAATTTTGGGCGGTATAATAATTTATGCCCAAGATTATCAGACCTATTATAAAAACGGATATGAATATTTCCTTCAGGAAAAATATGAGATGGCCGGACAATCTTATAAAAAAGCTATAGAACTGAACCCTGATTTTGAGAATGCTCATTACTGGCTGGGGAAAGTATATACACAGACTGGTGATTACAATCAGGCGATACAACAATGGAAAGAAGTTTTAAGAATAAACCCCGGAAATCAATATGCCTTTCAGAATTTAATAGGCAGTTTTAGGAGCACCTCCCGGGTTCAATCAGATAAAGCAAATGATTATTTGGATGAAGGAATTAGGATAGTTGAAAATCCAGAAGAATATCTTTTTAAGGGAAGTGCTCCTTCTGTAAATAGTTTATTGAGTGCCATTCCTTATTTTAAAAGAGCAACCAGTATAAAACCGAATTTATTGGAAGCTTTTTACTGGATGGGTGAAACTTATCGAGTTTTAGGAGAGAATAGTACCCGACAGTTCAATCCTTTAGCTATGGAAAGCTATATAAAAGTTATCGATATAGAGGAAGTTGCTAACCCAATATCCTTTGATCATCCTTCAGTATATTGGCGCTCTTACGTGCAATTAACCAAAATTTATCGTTCTTTAAGGTTGAAAGATAAAGAAGAAAAACTGTGGCTTCAATTGGAGAAAGCAAAATCACTCCCCTATAAACAGGTTTTAGAGAGAAAAGGGTATTTTGGTTTTGGCTATCCTTCACGAATAGAAGTTAACTTTAAAGATGGAGATAAGATAGAGAACTGGAGTTATCCTGAGAAGGATATTATTTTTACAGTAATCAATGGAGAAGTAGAGGGTGAAAAAGAGAAAGAGCCCGAACAGAGTGAAATAGAAACAAAAATAGAAGAGAGTGTTCCGGAAGAAAAACCACAACCATAATTTAGTTAGCTAGTTAGTTGGTTAGCTGGTTAATTAGTTAAGGATTTAGGATTAAATCAGCTAACTAAATTGACTGGCAGACCGGTAGATTAAATTGAGTTGTAACTTCAAACCTGTTTAACCAACTAACCAATTAACCAGCTAACTAACTAACCAACTAGGGAGGAAGAATAATTTTTAAAAACGAGAATATTATCAAACGTTTAGGAATAATGGGTGGAGTATTTGACCCCATACATTGCGGACATTTATTTACAGCTGAAGAAGCAAGGATTGAATTTAAATTAGATAAAGTAATATTTGTACCCTGTCGTCAGCCTACCCACAAAAGAGAAAATGATATATCTAATCCCGAAGATAGATATTTAATGACAGTTCTGGCCACCAGTAATAACCAATTTTTTGAAGTATCCAAAGTTGAACTCAATAGGCCGGGACCTTCTTATTCTATAGACACTGTTAAAGAATTTTTAAAGAAATATAACCATGAGGTTAAAATATTTTTTATTACAGGGGCGGATGCTTTTTTAGAGGTAGATTCCTGGTATAAAAGTGAGGAATTAATTAAGCTTTGTCAGTTTGTGGCTGCAACTCGGCCGGGATATGATTTGAATAAATTAAACAAAAAATTTAAAAAAATTATTAAAATTATGGAAATTCCTGCCTTATCAATATCTTCTACTAATATTAGAAGAAGAGTGAGAGAGGAAAAAAACATAAAATATTTACTACCCCAAGAAGTGGAAGAATATATCTACAAAAAAGGATTATATCGTAAAATGTAACATTTAGTGCCTGGAACCTTTTAAAACAAGAGATAGGAGATAAGAGTGGATATAGATTTAATAAAATTAAGATTAGAAAAGATGATGGGTGAAGAGAGATTGGAACACTCAGTTAACACTTCTAAGGTTGCCCGCAAATTAGCTATAAAATATGATTATGATGCAGATAAAGCTGAAGTTGCCGGATTATTGCATGATTGTGCTAAAGATTTAGATTATAAAACTTTGGAAAAGATGGTTTTAGAATATAATATCGAACTTGATGAAATTGTTCAAAAAATTCCTAAATTGTTACACCCTTTGGTAGGGGTAGTTATTGCAAAAAGGGAATTTAACATTCAAGATCCGGTTATTTTAAAAGCAATAAAAACGCACAGTACCGGTGCAGCTCAAATGTCTCTTCTGGATAAGATAATTTATCTGAGTGATAAGATTGAACCTTTAAGGAATATGAACGGAGTGGAAGAAGTAAGGAAAATGGCAGAAATAGATTTAGATAGAGCAGTCTTAATGGCTTTGGATAAAGCGTTACTCTATCTGATAAATAAAAGCTTATTAATTCATACGATTTCTATTGAAGCCAGGAACAATATCCTAAGCAGGGTGGTTTTTGTTTAATGTATGAAAATAATTTAGGGGAAAGCATAAGAAGGAATAAAAAAAGAGAGTTAAAAAAGAAAAAAGAAAAGAAAGTAATCCTGATTATATTTTCTGTCCTATTATTAACTGTCCTATTTTTTTTATTAGAATATTTTGGGATATTTCCCTTCAGCTCTGACATAATGTCTTACAATCGAGTGAATATCTTAATCGTGGGCTGTGACGAGATTGAAAACCAGGGGCGTGCGGATACCATTGTTTTTTTAAGCATTTCTCCTAAAACTAAAGATGTCCTTATCCTGTCCATTCCCAGAGATACCAGGGTGGAAATTCCAGAAAGAGGAATGGACAAAATAAATCATGCCTATGCCTTTGGAGGAGAAAGATTGATATCTAAAACTGTCAGTTCCTTTTTAGATGTACCGATTCATTTTTATGCAGTGGCAGATTTTATCGGATTTGTTTATATTATCGATGAATTAGGCGGAGTTGAGATTGATATAGAAAAAGAGATGTATTATGTAGATAAAGCAGGAGGGTTGGAAATAAATCTTTACCCGGGAAAGCAAATATTAGATGGGGAAAAAGCCTTGCAATACATCAGATTCAGATACGATAAATTGGGAGATTTAGGCCGAATAAAAAGGCAACAAAAATTAGCCTTAGCTGTAATAAAAAAAATGATAAACTTTGATTCTATAACTAAAATTCCGCAGATTTCTGAAGGGATGAAAGGATATATGGAGACTAACATAGAAGCACAAGATGCTATTGCCTTAGCTAATTTGTTCAGAGGTATAAATCAAGAAAAGTTTAGGGTTGAAACCGTTCAGAGCAAACCAGTTTACATTGAGGGAATCAGTTATTTAGAACCAAACGTGGAAGAAGTACAGCAAAGAGTGAAATCACTGATCTATAGTAAAAATAGTGGGATGAAAGTCGAAGTTTTAAATGGAAATGCTATGGCGGGTGTTGCCCATAAAATAGCCAAAGATTTAGAATTGCAGGGATTTGAAATCGTAAATGTTGGTAATGCCGATAATTTTAATTACGAACAAACTAAAATTATAGTTTATTCAAAAGAGGTAAATTTAGATAATCAATTTAAAGAATTATTTAAAGATTTTGAGATTGTTAAAGAATATCAAGACCAGTCTAACTTAGATTTAGTTATAATATTGGGGAAGGATATGACAGATTAGTCGTTAGTCGATAGTGAATAGTCGTTAGTAGGATAGGCGTCTCGCCTGTCTATTAGTCAATTAACGACTAAATAAATATATCGTTTTTAGTGTATAATGTTTAGTAGAAAAGCGAAAAACCATAATTCAAAACTTAAAACTTTTTTATACAAAGTATTGTTTTTAATGTAGGGGTCGAATTTATTCGACCTGTGTTTACGGACTTAATAAATCAAGCTCCTACACCAAATTCGGAGTTTGCTATGACAGAGTACATGGTGAATTAATAACTGACAACCGAAATCTATTAAATGAAAACTTGTATTTAATACTAACAACTATTCACTAACGACTAACGACTAATTAGAGAGAGGTGATTCTTTGGATAAAAATTCATTAGCTATTGCAAAAATGGTTGCAACTGCTGCCGAAGATAAAAAAGCAAAAGATACAATAATATTAAAACTAACTAAATTAACTCTAATCGCTGATTATTTTGTAATCACCAGTGGTGATTCAGAACCTCAATTAAGGGCAATAAGTAATTTTATTATGAGGAAATTAAAAGAAAATAAAATTAGATTATTGCATTATGAAGGCAAACCTGGAACAGGATGGATATTATTGGATTACGGTGATGTGATAGTTCATATATTTTCTAAAGAGAAAAGAGATTTTTATAACCTGGAATATATTTGGCAGGAAGCAAAGAAAATTTGCTTATTAAAAAGAAAGAAAATATTAAAGGAGGAAAAGTAATGAGTGCGAGTGAAGAAGGTAAGGGAAATTGGGTTTTCGGATTAATAATATTAGCTGTTGGTATCATATTTATAGTTGAAAATTTCACTGATTTAGAAATATGGGGAAGAGTATGGAATCTGTGGCCAGTAAT
>Ga0307378_10002387_pt1 | contig 28878 bp, 16 predicted proteins | sample UN1MG_FD_202238 | JGI IMG/M metagenome (GOLD analysis project Ga0307378, IMG submission 202238) | Soil microbial communities from Risofladan, Vaasa, Finland - UN-1 | ecosystem: Environmental > Terrestrial > Soil > Coastal area > Acid sulfate soil | place: Finland: Risofladan, Vaasa | collected... | reverse complement strand
TCCAGGATCTCATCGTCGGCGCGGCCAACGAAGGCGCGTTCTCCGATGACGAGATCCGGGCCAACCAGTTGCAGGTCGACTCGGCCATCGCCAGCATCACGCGGATTGCCAACACGACGACGTTCGCCGGTCGGCACTTGCTCAACGGGTCGCTGGATTACATCACCAGCGGCGTGAACAATGCGCAGATCGACGCTCTGGCAATCCACGGCGTGCAGTTCGGGACCCAGCCCTACATCCCGGTCAACATCGAGGTGACCACCTCGGCCCAACTGGCACAACTGTTCTTTACCAACGGTACGGTCGCCGCGGATGTGACGATCGAGGTTGCCGGCAATCTCGGCGTGACCACGCTGAATTTCGCCGCCACCACCGCTGCCTCACAGATGGTCCAGGCGATCAACCTGGTCAGTGACGCCACGGGGGTCTCGGCGACGCTGTCGTCGAGTCCGACCTCGGGCTTCACCATGAGCAGTCAGTTCCTGGGCAGCAAGCAGTTCGTCTCGATCCAGGCGCTGCCGGGTGGCGGCTTGTTCGACGTCCAGGACGCCGACGGGATTACCACCAAGCGCGACATCGGGCGCGACGCGGTGGGCCTGGTCAACGGGGCTCAGAGCATGGGCGACGGAAACAGTCTGACGTTCAAGACCGCCGTGCTCGACATGCAGGTTACGCTAAACAGATCCTTTGGTCTGGGATCGACCTCTTTCGCCATCACCGAGGGCGGGGCCCTGTTCCAGGTGGGGCCGGAGGTCAATACCAACCTGCAAGTCAACATCGGTGTCCAATCGATGGCCGCGTCCCGGCTTGGCAACACCGACCTCGGCTTTCTGTCGCAGGTTCAGTCCGACGGCGACTACTCGCTGATCAAGGGCGAATACGGACAGGCGCAAAAAATCGTCAAAGAGGCGATCCGCCAGGTCAGTGTGCTCCGGGGTCGCTTGGGTGCGTTCGAGCGGAACACGCTCGACGCCAACGTGAGCCAGCTCGGCATCACCATGGAGAACCTGATGGCGGCCGAATCGTCGATTCGGGATGCGGATTTTGCGGTCGAGACGGCCAACTTGACCCGCAGCCAGGTCCTGGTCGCTTCCGGAGGCGCCGTGCTGGCGATTGCCAATCAGACGCCGCAGATGGTCTTGCAGTTGTTGGGCTAGCGGCGTAGGCGGGCCGGTCTAACGGTCGGCCGATAAATACTGCGTGTCTTGGGTCACACCTGCCGGCGGGACTCTGCACCCACCGTCTGCCGTGCAGCGGTGGTGGTGTTTGTGCCCCGTTGCGGCTGCTAATTAAAGTCCCCCCATTCACAAGTCGATCCCCCTCCCGAGCGTCGCGAGAGGTGAACCGGTCAGAGAGGCCGGTACCCAAAGCATGACTTGGGAATGGGTCGCGCGCCTCGCAGCAGAACCGGCGAGGCCTTAACTTGGTTGCCCTTGGAGGCTACTGCCCATGAGCCGCATCAACACCAACATCCCGTCAATGGTCGCCGCGCGTATCCTGGAGGGCCAGAACAACCGGCTCAACACGTCGTTGCACCGGTTGGCCACCGGCTTGCGGATCAACTCCGGGAAGGACGATCCGGCCGGCCTGATTGCCTCGGAGGCCCTGCGCGCCGAGCGGGCCGCGATCGGGGCCGCGATCACCAATGTCTCCCGGGCGACGAACATCGTCTCCGTCGCCGAAGGCGGGCTGGTCGAGATCAGCAAGCTCCTCACCGAGCTCGAGGATCTGATCGACCGCAGTGCCAACGAGGCCGGCATCAGCGTTGACGAGCGCAACGCCAACCAGTTGCAGATCGACGCCATCCTGGCCTCCATCAATCGGATCGCCAACTCGACCGAGTTCCAGGGACGCAAGCTGATCAGCGGAGAGTTGGCCTACACTACCTCCGGGGTGACCGGCAACGCCAACCTGGACAACGTCGCCATCAACGGTGCCAAAGTGCCCAGCGACGGGTATCGCACGGTCGTCGTCGAGGTGACGGGCTCGGCGCAACTGGCGCAGCTCAACTATTCCGGTGGAACCATTACCGGACCCTCCGTCACGATCGAGATCGCCGGCAACCTCGGCACCGAATCGCTCACCTTCGGCTCCGGAACCGCCATCGCGGCCATGCAGACTGCGGTCAACCAGAGCACAGAGGTCACCGGCGTGTCAGCCACGACCAGCGGGACCACGCTGATGTTCAACAGCATCGAGTACGGCTCTTCGCGGTTCGTCTCCGTCAGGGCGGTGGACGGGACGTTCACGGTGGCCGGCGGCGACGCGGGCGACGACAAGGACTTCGGGGACGACGCGACGGTCAGGATCAATGGCACCACGGCCATCACCGACGGCCTGACCGCCAGCGCGCGGAACACCTCGCTCAGTGCGGATATTGACCTGTCCGCGGCATTCGGGACGGCCATCGGCTCCACCACCTTCTACGTTACCGGCGGCGGAGCCGACTTCATGATCTCCCCGACGGTGTCGATGGGCGGTTTGGAGAGCCTCGGCATTCAGGCCGTCTCCACCGGCAGCCTGGGCAAGACCAGCATCGGGTACCTGTCCTCGGTGGCCACCGGTCAGACGAATGCGCTGTCCACCGGCAACTACGCCACCGCTCAGCGAGTCCTGCGAGAGTCACAGGATCAGGTTTCCATGCTGCGGGGTCGGCTCGGGGCTTTCCAGAAGGATACGCTGGAAACGACCGCCAACAGTCTGCAGATCACGCTCGAAAACACGACCGCGGCCGAGGCCGCCATCCGCGACACCGATTTCGCCACCGAGACCAGCAGCCTGACCAGGGCCCAGATCCTGGTACAGTCAGCCACCCAAGTGCTGCGTATGGCCAACGCCGCCCCGCAAAACGTCCTCGCGTTGCTGGGGTAAGGCGAGCCCTCACCGGAAACAGCAGGGGCGATCCGCACAGGACGGATCGCCCTTTCTCTTGCGCCTGCGCGCGGCAGTTCACAGCACCGGCGCGAACAACCGCGCGGCGCCCTCGATCAACTGCCGGTCCCAGCGCCGCTGCCAGACGCTGCGCAGCGTGATCCGCCGGCCGCCGGCGCAATGCCGCTCGATCGAGGCCGAAAGCTCGCGCGCGACACCCTCGTCATACACCAGGGCGGTGATCTCGAAACTGAGTCGGAAGCTGCGCACGTCCATGTTGGCCGAGCCGAGCATGCACCAGCGATCGTCCACCGTGACGATCTTGGAGTGCAGCACACCCAGGTCGTATTCGTAGATCTCCACGCCGGCCTGGATCAGCTCGGCGTAGAAGCTGCGCCCGGCCCAGAGCGCCAGCGTCGAATCGCTCCGGGTCGGCAGCACGAGCTGCACGCGCACCCCCCGATAGCACGCGTGAATCAACGCCATCCGCAAACCCGGATCGGGCACGAAGTAGGGCGTCTCGAAGCGAATCGATTCGCGCGCGGACGATACCGCGGCGAAGAGCAGTTGCCCCAGGGCGCTGACGTCCTGATCCGGGCCGGTCGGCAGGACCTGCACGACCGAATTGCCCGGGCGCAGCGGCTCGGGGAAATAGGCGTCGCCGCCCAGGTCCTCGCGCGCGGCGAAGAACCAGTCCTCGGCGAAGGTCTGTTGGACAAACAACGCGGCCGGCCCGTCGACGCGCATATGGGTGTCATACCAGGGGCTGAGGCGCTTCAAGCGGCCGCGGTACTCGTCACCGATGTTCTGGCTGCCGAGAAACGCCACCTGCCCGTCCATCACCGCTATCTTGCGATGGTTCCGCAGGTGCAGGCTCCAGCGCTTGCGAAACGGATACAGCGGCAGGAAGAAAGCCACCTTGGCGCCGGCGTCCACGAGCGGCCGCGTGAAACGGCGGCTGATCCGCCAGCACCCGACCGAATCGAGCAACACCCGGCACTGCACGCCGCTGCGGGCCTTCTCGACCAGCAGGTCCCGAAAGTCGCGGCCGGTTTCGTCGGGCTGCCAAACATAGTACTCCAGGTGGACGTGATGTCGGGCGGAGCGGATGGCCTCTTCCAATGCTGCATAGGTAGCGTTGGCTTCGTCGCAGATGCGGACCGAGTTGCCGGCCGTGGCCGGCATCTGCGACAGACGCCGTCCCAGTTGCTCGATCGCCGCCAATTCCTCGGGCAGTTGCCCCTCGGTCCGGGTTTCTCCCGCTTGGGCATGCTGCTCGGCCCAGTGTTTGAATTGGGTGATCAGGTGGGCGATGCGCCGCCGGCGCCGACCAGCCTTGCGCCGGATCCGATTCGACCCGACCAGCCCATAGAGCAGGCTGCCCAACACCGGCAGCGACAGGATCGCGAAAATCCACAGCAGCATCGCCATCGGGTCTTTGCGCCGCCGAAGAACCGACGTGATGACCAACGCGGCAATCAGATAGTTGACCGCAAGCGCCAGGCCCCAGTACTGCGCCATGTCGGCAGTGTTGGCGGCATTATAAGACCTGTCAACGCCCCGCCGGCCCTGCTTGGTAACATCAAGCTCGACACCTCGTGTAGAATGTGGCCATGACCAGGAGACGGCGGACGGGTCGCAAGGTGCGTGTTGGCTTTCGGCCGAACCGCCAACAGCCGGGGCGGACCGCCGACTGGACCCGCCGCTACCACCAGAACCAGGACGAGCTGGTCGATACGCGGCTGAGTGAATCGGTCCGCGCCAAGGGGGAGCTGTCGCGCAAGCGGACGGTCATCGTCGGCGACGACGATGTCCCCGTGGTGGACGAATCGCTGTGGGAAGCCGGGACCGTCACCAGCGTGCACGGGCTGGTCTGCCGGGTGGACGACAGCGGCGGCCGGGCGTGGGATTGCACGACCCGGCGCGTGTTGCGAACCGTGCTGATCGAGCAGCGCTCGCCGATCACCGTCGGCGACCGGGTCTGGTTCTCCGACCAGTCGGCGTACCACGATGGGGAACGCGTGGGCGTGATCGAGCGGGTCGCGGAGCGCAAGACGATTCTCTCGCGCCGCGACCGCCGCAGCCGCGAACACACCATGGCCGTCAACGCCGACCAGTTGCTAATCGTCGCCAGCATCGCGCAACCCAAGCTCAAGCCCCATCTGATCGACCGCTACATCGTGGCCGCGGTCAAGGGCGACCTGCGCCCGGTAGTGTGCTTCAACAAGATGGACCTGCACGCGGCGACGCCCGACCTGGAGGACGAAGAGCTCGATGCCTCGGCGTCGTCGGTCGAGCAGGTGATCGAGGAGTATCGCCGGCTGGGTTACTGCTGTCTCCGCACGAGCGCCATCGCCGGCACCGGGCTGGACGAGCTCCGCGACGAGTTGACCGGCCACATGACGGTTTTCTCGGGGCAGAGCGGCGTCGGAAAGAGCTCGCTGCTCAACGCCCTGCAACCCGGCCTGAACCTCACCGTGCAGACGGTGAGCGTCGAAAGCGAAAAGGGCCGGCACGTAACCGCCTACGCCCGCCTGCTGCCGCTCGATTTCGGCGGGTACGTGGTGGACACGCCCGGCATCCGCCAGTTCGACCTGTGGGCGGTTGACCCGGGCGAGCTCGAGGCGTGCTTCATCGAGTTCGTGCCCCACGTGCAGCACTGCCGCTTCAGCGATTGCACACACCGCGAGGAAGACGGTTGCGCGGTCATCGCCGCCGTCGAGTCGGGCGAAATCAGCCCCCGCCGCTACTACAGCTACCTGAAGATGCTCAGGGAAGTCTGACCGAAAAGAAGGACAAGAAGGGAAGGAAACAAGAAAAAGGCGATAAGTCCCAATTGTTGCGCCCCGCCAGGGCGCGGCCTCCGCGATGTCGGCACCCTCAGCCCAATCGTGGTAACTCGACATCCAGTGAATGATACCAATCCCGATTAGTACGTGCGCTTTTGAAATGTAGCGTTGGGGCCCCGTACCCAACGCCGAGGCGCGGCTTGCCAGCGACGGCCGGTACGGGGCCCGGCCGCTACGTCTCCATGCCGTGCACGTTTTACGCCGAACGCGTACAGTTGGACCTATCCCCTTTTTCTTCCGCCTTTTTCTTCTATGCCTCACGCCCCCGCGGGTGACAGGCCTGCGGGGCTCGTGAAACGTTGCGCGTCGACCGGCGGCGCGCTATTCGGCGACAATGAGCGCCAAAACGTTCGTGTGCGTCCCGCTCTTCTTCGCGCTCATCAACATCTTGCGGTAAGGACCACTGGTCAGGTAATCCTTTTGCAGGTCGGACGGGTAATCGCCGCCGACGCTAATGGGGTACAGCTTGGCGTTGATCTGGTCCTCACGGAACCTGAGGGACTTGATCGCGGAGCTGCGGCCTCGTCCGCTGCGCAGAAAGCCGATGCCCGGGCGGCCGCCCTGCATGCCGGACCTGATGGTAAAGGGAAACCTCGCCCGTATCGAACCCGATGGCCAACTCGTCAAACGTGTCTCCCCCGTTCCCACAACGGCTACCCACGCCCAGCCTGCCGCCTCGGGCCGGCCCGAATTGTCCGCGATCGGCGTGCAGGCGTCCACGCGCCTGCCGCCCCGGTGGTTGCGGCACACCCTCCGCGCTGGTAGACAAACCGATAGCCGGCACGGTCGCGGCGGCGGAGCGCGAAGCGTCGGCCGCGGCGACCACCCACCATCACCAGAGAGGAGCCTGCCATGCATCGTTCAGCATGCCACGCTTTCGCCACACGGACGCTGGCGACTGTCGCATTGTTCGCTCTCGCGGCAGGTAATTCCGCCAGGGCCCAAGAACCCGCTGCGGCACCGCCGGGGGAGATCGTCCTCCGCGACGCGCTGGTGGTCGGGCGGGTCGGTCAGTACGGCCGCGCGCCCGTTCACCATGATGCGCTCGAGGCTCAAATCGTTTCCGGTCGGTGGTCCCCGCCGAAAGCTGGCGACACGGTATCCCTGCCCAACGGCTCCACGCGGACGTGGGAGACGGCAACCGCGGCGGAGAACGGCTGGATCACGCACGAGGCGCTGCGTGGCGGCTACGCATACGTCTCGGTCGAGGCTGACGCCGAGCGCGTGATGATCCTCGAAGCCGCGGCGCACAGCCTGGTTTACGTCAACGGTCGGCCGCGGGCGGGCGATCCCTACCGCACCAACAAGGTCCGGTTACCGGTGTTGCTGCGCGCGGGGAGCAACGGTTTTCTCTTTGCTTGCAGACGTGGGCGGTTGCGGGCCAAGCTGACGACGCCCGATTCGGCCGCCCTGCTCGACACACGCGACGCCACCCTGCCCGACCTGATCATCGGTGAGAAGGCCCAAACGCGCGGCGCCGTCGTGGTCATCAACGCTTCCACCGAGGTTCTGGACAACCTGCAAATCGAGGCCATCGACGGCGACGCCCAGCCCACACGAACTTCGCTTTCGCCGATCCCGCCACTGAGCGTGCGAAAGATCGGTTTTCAACTGAACGGTCCCGCCCCAACGGAGTCGGGAGAGCGCGAGATCGAACTCCGCCTCGTGCGGACGGCCGGCGAGGAACGTGAAACGTTAGACACGGCCGAAATCAAGCTGAACGTGCGAGATCCCGAGCAGACGCACAAGCGCACCTTCGTCAGCGGGATCGACGGGAGTGTGCAGTATTACGCGGTGACGCCCGCCCAGCCGGCCAAAGGCGACGACGAGCCGCCGGCACTCTTCCTCACGTTGCACGGGGCGGGCGTCGAGGCGACCGGGCAGGCCAACGCCTACTCGCCCAAGACGTGGGGCCACATCGTCGCGCCGACTAACCGCCGACACTTCGGCTTCGACTGGGAGGACTGGGGTCGGCTCGACGCGCTGGAGGTGCTCGAACACGCCGCCGAACAGTTCAACACTGACCCGCGACGGACATACTTGACGGGGCACTCGATGGGCGGGCACGGGGTTTGGCACGTGGGCGTGACGTTTCCCGACCGCTTCGCCGCCATCGGCCCCAGCGCGGGCTGGATCAGCTTCTGGTCTTACGCCGGTGCGGCCCGCTACGAGGACGCGACGCCGATGGAGCAGATGCTGATGCGCGCCACCGCGCCGAGCGACACGCTCAGCCTGTCCCGCAACTACCTCCATCACGGCGTGTATATCCTGCACGGCGAGAAGGATGACAACGTGCCGGTGGAGCAGGCGCGCACCATGCGCGCGCACCTGGCGGAGTTCCATGCTGACTTCGCCTATTACGAACGGCCGGGCGCCGGGCACTGGTGGGGTAGCGCCTGCGTGGATTGGGAGCCCCTGTTCGCGTTCTTCAAGCAACACACGCGCCCGGAGGCCGACAGCGTCCGCCACGTCGAGTTCGTCACGGCCAGCCCGGGCGTCTCGGCGTCCGCGCACTGGGTGACGATCGAAGCCCAGATCGAGCAGCTCAAGCCCAGCAAGGTAGACATTCGCTTCGACCCCGGCGCCCGCCGCTTTGTCGGTTCGACCGAAAACGTTGCCCGCCTGTCGATTGATCTCGAACACGTCGAGGCCGGAACGGCGATTCGGCTCGAGCTCGACGGTCAGAAGATCGAGGACGTGGTCTCCCCCGCGGGCACAGGCCGCGTGTGGCTGGCACGCGACGACGACCAGTGGAGCAACGTGGGCATCCCCGCGGCCGAGCTGAAGGGGCCGCAGCGCTACGGCCCGTTCAAGGAGGCGTTCCGCAACCGCGTCATGTTCGTCTACGGAACGGCCGGCACGCCCGAAGAAAACGCCTGGGCGTTCGCCAAGGCGCGCTACGACGCCGAGACCTTCTGGTACCGCGGCAACGCCTCGATCGACGTGGTTCCCGACACGGCGTTCGACGCCACGGCCGAGCCCGACCGCAACGTGATCCTCTACGGCAACGCCGAGACCAACGCCGCCTGGGAAACCCTGCTGGCCGACAGTCCGGTGCAGGTGCGCCGCGGCTTGATCCGTATCGGCGAGCGCGAACTGGCCGGCGACGATCTGGGGTGCCTGTTCATCCGTCCGCGTCCCGACAGCGAGCGGGCCCTCATCGGCGTCGTTACCGGGTCAGGTCTGCCGGGAATGCGCCTGACCGAGCGGCTGCCCTATTTCGTCTCCGGCGTGGCCTACCCCGACTGCATCGTGCTCGGGCCGGCGGTACTGACTGAGGGGACCGCCGGTGTTCGTGCCGCCGGCTTCTTCGGCCTCGACTGGACCGTCACCAGCGGCGAATTCGTCTGGCAAGCGCCGCCGGCCCCGACCGACGAGGGCACTTCTGAGTCATCGCCCAGCGACAATTGACCCAAGCCCGGCGGCCGGAACCGCGCGTGTAGCCGGGGCAGAGGGGCGCGCAAGAGAGAGCAGGGCCGCCCGAGATCGGGCGGCCCCATCGTTTTCCGCTTTCATGCCGAAACCTGGGAATGCAGGAACCTTACTTCCCGCACGCCCCGCGCGTGGGGTGGGCACCGCCCACCGTCTCGTCTTAGCACCCCCAGTTGGAGAGCAGGATACCCAGGTCGCCGTGACCAACGTGGCCATCGCCATCTAGGTCGGCTCGCTCATTCCAGTTAGGGTCGCCCTCATGCGAGCACCAGGCCGCCAGCACGACGCCCAGGTCGGCTTGATCCCAGTCGCCGTCGCCGTCCGGGTCCCAGGGCCAGTCGTCGCCCACATAGGCGCACCACATGGCGCCGAGCGGATCGGGGCAAACGCCATAGGTGTAGACGTAGCACTCATCCGGTGCTGTGTGCCAGGCGTCGGCCGGGTCATCGTCGTCCCACTGGATGATACCCTGATGCGACGTTGTGCCGTCCGGCGGAAAGCCGCCGTCGGGGCAAGGACCCTGACCCCGCCCGATGCAGTCGATGTTCGGCCACTCATTGGTACCGGTGCCCCACAACATCGGCCCGGCACAAGTGGCCAGGTAGAGCGTGTTCGGATCAGCGTCGTCGTACGACATGATCCAGAAGTTGTACGAGCCGGCACCGTCGAGCGGTAGCTGGACCCAGTCGAGCCCCCACAGCATATCCTCGCTGTCACTCCACAAGTAGTAATTGGGCTCGCTGTTGGTGTGCCCATAGTAGAAGACCACGCCGCCCAGCCATTCACCCTGCCCGTTGGGGTCACCGGTCTGGCAGGTCTCGTCGAAGTCCTCGAAAGTCTCGAAGACCAGGGCCATGTTCTCGCCGGTGCCCGGGCCGTTCACGTGCCAGCCCCAGGCCCACATCATCCGCTCGACATACCTGCCGCCATATGCCGGATCGAACTCCATGTCGTTCGACACATACGAGTTGCAGGCGTCGGAGTACCAGCGGGAACCACCGGACTCGTTATTGCTGCCGTCTTCCATGCCGCAGGTGTCGAACCCGGTTGGCCCGTCCGGGCCCGGCTCGAAGCAGTCGAACACGAGGCAGTATTCGTAGCCTCTTTGTTGGCCGCCGAAGGGAATCCGGTCAGTGATCGTCCCGTCAGCATTGAGTCGGGCCATCTCGAGCGGGACGATCTTCTTGCCGTCCGCCGATTTCTGGAGCGTGGGCCCATCGCCAAGCCCTGCCGACACGCAGAACCCGACCACACTCAGACAAACCAATAGTACTCTCATGTCGCGCCTCCCTTCGAGAAAAGAAATGCCGTCTGGAAGTGGCGCCCGTGGCCACCTCCCTACCAGTAGCATAGCACATATTTGATGTCGGTCAAGTAAGTTTGGAGCGTGCCGGCGGTGTGGCGCTATGAGCCAGAGCGAACCTCCGTCGCGCCTGCCGCAGAGACGGGCTCCAGCAGGAGCAGAGAAGGGCCGCCCGAGATCGGGCGGCCCCGTTGGTTGCCATCTATATGGCGCCCGCTGGGAATGCGGGGACGTTACGGGTTGGGGCAATCCCAGTCGGAGAGCAGGATGCCCAGGTCGCCGTAGCCGACATGGCCGTCGCCATCGAGGTCAGCCCGCTCATCCCAGGTGGGGTCGCCCTCATGCGAGCACCAAGCCGCAAGCAGGCAGCCAAGGTCCTGCTGGTCAAAGCCGGGCCCGCCGCAGATGTCATGCGGCCAGCCGTTGGCCACGTAGGCGCACCACATGGCTCCGAGCGGGTCGGGGCAAACGCCATAGCCGTAGTCGTAGCACTCATTCGGTGCTGTGTGCCAGGCGTCGGCCGGGTCATCGTCGTCCCACTGGATGATACCCTGATGCGACGTTGTGCCGTCCGGCGGAAAGCCGCCGTCAGGGCAAGGACCCTGGCCACGCCCGATGCAGTCGATGTTCGGCCACTCGTTGGTACCGGTGCCCCACAACATCGGCTGGGCAGTAGTAGCTATGGTCAGGTCATTCGGATCGTTGTCGGGGTACGTCATGATCCAGAAGTTGTACGACCCGGCACCGTCGAGCGGGAACTGGACCCAGTCCAGCCCGTACAGCAGATCCTCGCTGTCGCTGAACCAGTAGAAACCGGGATCCCAGTTGCGGTACCCGTAGTCAAAGATCACGCCGCCCAGCCATTCACCCTGTCCGTTGGGGTCGCCGGTCTCGCCGGTCTCATCGAAGTCCTCGAAAGTCTCGAAGACCAGGGCCATGTTCTCGCCGGTGCCGGGACCGTTCACGTACCAGTTCCAGGCCCACATCATCCGGTCGATATACCTGCCGCCGTAGGCCGGATCGAACTCCATGTCGTTCGTCGCATAACAGTTCCGGTACGTGGGACCGAAGTACCAGCGAGAGCCACCGGACTCGTTGTTGCTGCCGTCTTCCTGACCGCAGGTGTCAAACCCGGTGGGAGCCCCCGGCATGCCGCCGTCCGGCTCGAAGCAGTCGAACACGAGGCAGTATTGATTGCCTCTTTTCGGTTGGCCGTCGAAGTTGATCCACTTAGCCACCGTCCCGTCAGCATTCAGTCGGCCCATCCTGAGCGGGATGATCTGCTTGCCCTCAGCCGATTGGAGCGTGGGCCGGTCGCCAAGCCCTGCCGACACGCAGAACCCGACCACACTCAGACAAACCAATAGTACTCTCATGTCGCGCCTCCCTTCGAGAAAAGAAATGCCGTGCGGAAATGGCACCCGTGCCACCTCCCCACCAGTAGCATAGCGCACATTTGATATGGGTCAAGTAAGTTCGCAGCGTGCCGGCGGTGTGGCGGTATGAGCCACGGCGAACCTCCCTCGCGCCCGCCGCAGAGACGGGCTCCAGCAGGAGCAGAGAAGGCCCGCCGAAACGCGCACGGCCAGCCTGTTTGCCACTTACCTGACGAAACTTGGAACCACTGCAATCTCACGTTCCGCAGCCCCAGTCGGCGAGGAAAATACCCAGATCGCCGTGGCCAATGTGGCCGTCGCCATCGAGGTCGGCGTTCTCGTTCCAGTTGGGGTCACCCGGCTCCGAGTCCCAGGCTCTCAGCAGCTCGCCCAGGTCAGCGTGGTCGGTATCGCCGTCGCCGTCGATGTCACCGTCACAATCCGGCGGGCACGGCCCATCGACGTAGAAGCACAACATCGCGCCGGGTGGGGCAGGGCACTGGTAGCCAGAGTAGTCATAACACTCATTCGGCGTGTGCCAGCCGTCGGACGGGTCGTCGTCATCCCACTGGATGCACCCCTGATGCGACGTCTCGCCATCGGGGGGTTGGCCGCCGTGCGGGCAATTACCCTTGCCACGACCGAGGCAGTCGAAGTTTATCCATTCACCGGTACCGGTACCCCACAACATCGCCTGAGCACACGTACATAGGTAGAGGGTGTTCGGATCGGCATCATCGTACGTCAGCAGCCAGATGTTGTACGAGCCGGCACCGTCGGTCGGAAGCTGCATCGACTCCTGGCCGCACAGGTCAACGTCGGTCCAGTAGTAGCCCGGGCCCCTGCTGCTCTCGAGGTAGCCGAAGAGCATGATCGCGCCGCCGAGGAACGCGCCCTGCCCGTTGGGATCGCCGGTGTCGCACGTGTCATCGAAGTCCTCGAAGCTCTCGACCATGATTGCGCAGTTCTCGGCGGTACCCTCGCCGTTCACGTACCAGTACCAGGCGACCTCCAAGCGGCTGACATACATGCCGCCGCAATTCGGATCGAACTCCATGTCGTTCGTCACATACGGGTTGCGGTAGGTGGGACCGAAGTACCAGCGGTATGGTGTACAGCCGTCCTGTTCGTTATACCCGCAAGTGTAGAAGCCGATCGGCTCGCCGTCGTGGCCGTCACCATTCGGCGGAGGGCAATGATCCCCGACATCCGGCTCGAAGCAATCGAACACGAGGACATGGTCGCAGTCTCCGCGGGTGGCGTACGCGACCCACTCGGTCACCGTTCCGCCAGGGGCGAGCTTTGCGATCTTGGTCGGCACGGCCAGCTTGGGAGTACTCACCGTTTGGAGCGTGCGCCCGTCGGCCAGTCCCACCGACACACACAACCCGACTATACTCAGACAAACGAATAGTCTTCTCACGTCACGCCTCCCTTCTCAAGCGCAAGCGCGTAAGGTGGGCACCGCCCACCCGGTTCAGCCTCCGCACCCCCAGTCGGAGAGCAGGATGCCCAGGTCGCCGTGGCCGACGTGGCCGTCGCCATCGAGGTCAGCCCGCTCATCCCAGGTGGGGTCGCCCGGATGCGAGCACCACGCCGCAAGCAGGCAGCCAAGGTCCTGCTGGTCGCAGTCGCTGTCGCCGCAGATGTCACCCGGGCAGCCGTCGTCGCATTCTCCGCTGACGTAGGCGCACCACATGGCGCCGAACGGATCGGGGCACACGCCATAGGTGTAGTTGTCCGCACACTCATCCGGCGCGGTGTGCCAGCCATCGGCGTCTGCGTCATCCCAATGGACCGGACCCTGATGGGACGTCTTGCCGTCGGGGGGTTGGCCGCCGTCAGGGCAAGGACCCTGGCCACGCCCGATGCAGTCGATGTTCGGCCACTCGTTGGTACCGGTGCCCCACAACATCGGCTGGGCACAGGTGGCTATGTAGCGGGTGTTCGGATCAGCGTCGTCGTACGACATGATCCAGAAGTTGTACGACCCGGCACCGTCGAGCGGTAGCTGGACCCATTCGGTCCCGTACAGCAGATCCTCGCTGTCGCTGAACCAGTAGAAATCGGGCTCGCTGTTGGAGTACCCGTAGTCGAAGACCACGCCGCCCAGCCATTCACCCTGTCCGTTGGGGTCGCCGGTCTGGCAGGTCTCATCGAAGTCCTCGAAAGTCTCGAAGATGATGGCCATGTTCTCGCCGGTGCCGGCACCGTTCACGTACCATTTCCAGGCCCACATCATCCGGTCGATATACCTGCCGGCATACTCCGGATCGAACTCCATGTCGTTCGAGGCATAACAGTTCCGGTACGTGTTACCGAAGAACCAGCGAGAGCCACCGGACTCGTTGTTGCTGCCGTCTTCATAACCGCAGGTGTCGAACCCGACGGGATACCCCGGCACGCCGCCGTCCGGCTCGAAGCAGTCGAACACGAGGCAGTAATCATACTGTCCTCTACCCTGGTGGCTGTCGAAGTTGATCCACTTAGCCACCGTCCCGTCAGCATTCAGTCGGCCCATCCTGAGCGGGATGATCTGCTTGCCCTCAGCCGATTGGAGCGTCGGCCGGTCGCCAAGCCCTGCCGACACGCAGAACCCGACCACACTCAAACAAACGAATAGTCTTCTCATGTCGCGCCTCCCTTCGAGAAAAGAAATGCCGTCTTGGAGGTGGTGCCCAATGGCCACCTCGCGCGCGCAAGCATACCACAAGTTTGGGCTAGGTCAAGTAAGTTCGCTACCGATTTTCTGCCTGCCGGTGTTGGTCGGGCGTGCCGGCAGCAGGCTGGGCCATAGCCTGTCCGCCGGATATGGGCCGGGTCATTCGTAGTCGGCCTGAGCGAGGCGAAGGGGCTCCGGTCGGATTTGGGGGAGGCCGGTTAGTCTGTGACGAGATTCTTCGGTCGCTTCGCTCCCTCAGAATGACAACGCGCTTCGCTCCCTCAGAATGACGACGCGCTTCGTTCCCTCAGAATGACAACGCGCTTCACTCCCTCAGAATGGCAAAGTGTCGGGCGGCCGCGCGTGCTAAGCCCTTGCCCGAGCAGCACTTAGACTTGCTTTGCGGCAGTCGATGAGTACTCCGGCCTAGGTTCCATAGCCCCAGTTGGCCAGCAGGATACCCAGGTCGGCGTGGTCGGTATCGCCGTCGCCGTCACAGTCGCCCGGACAGTTGCCGCTATCGCAACCCCAATCCGACAGAAGAATGCCCAGATCGGCGTGATCCACGTCCCCGTCGCCGTCGAGGTCGCCGGGGATCGGGCAGGGCTCCGCCTCGGACAGGTCGGTTTCGTAGAAGTCGGGCGGCAGACCCTCGCCGGCGGACACCCCGGCAATCCCGTCCTCGGCCGCCAAGGTCAGCCAACTGATGCGAAGCTGCCCATCGAAGTGCATCTCGATCTGGAACGTGTTGGAGTTCGACGCACCATACTCCGGCACGTTTTCCCAGGTCACCGCCGCGCGGCCGGGAAGCTGCTTCCAACTCACCACCCCGCCAGCGGAAGGATCCAGGTCGTCGAACAGACCGGAGATGCGCGGCAGCGAGAAGTGCTGCGAGAGCGTTTCGGAGGGAGTGCCATCGGGCGCCGTGAACGTGACGTACCCGTTGCTGCCGACGAAGAACGAATCATACGCGACGCCGTAGAGCGAGACCTGAGCACCCTCCTCCAGCGAAATCCCGAGCGAGCTGTCGTCCCCCAGGTCGATGTTGGTGCCCCCGGCCGGGTCCGTCGGCAGCGTGCTGATCTGTTCGATGCACGCCGTGTAGTGATCCGCCGACCCGTCGGGAGTCAACACGAGGCTCAGGTTATCCAGATCGTTGTCATTCCCGGCGAAGGACTCGGTAAAGAAGTCCAGAGCGACCGGCGTCGTGAACGAGTAGCACAGCCCGCCGTTGTCATCAGTAGCCGAGTTGTCCGCCTCATCCGTCACCTCGACGATGAAGTAGTACGTCGCGTCGTCGTTCAAGCCGCTCAAGCGGATCGAGTGGAACGTATGCCAGTCGAACTCCGCGGCCGTCTCGGTCAGCGATTCGCAAGTCAAGCCGTAGTGCACGGCCCCGTTGGCCGGCTCGTCGGTGTCGAAGGTGATCGTCGCGTCGCGCGGACCGGTGTCCGGCACCTGCACGTTCGAGATGAGCGGCACCTGGCAATCCACAACGGCCGTGACGGTTACCTCGACGTCGGTGCCGCCCAGCCCGTCGTCGGCGTCGATGTACCGTGCGGTGACGGTGTCCCCTGCGGCAATCCAGAGGACGCCCGCACTGTCGCTGGTGCTCAGTGCGATGCCGCCCGAAAAGGCGGCCGTGTCGGGGGCGGTTTCGGTCAACGTAACCGTCTCGCCGGCAGGCTCGGAGTCCGAGAAGACCGTCACGTCAACCGTCTCGACCTCGTCGCCGTTGGTGTTGAGATCGCAATCCACGACCTGGATGGTGGCGGTTGCGTCACAGGCGTACTTGACCCGGTCGAGCCAGATGACGCCCTGTGAAGAGCAGTCCAAGAGCAACGGGGAACCGCACAGCGAGAACGTCTGCGGCCCTTGCGGTAGGTTGAGGCCGTGGACCTCCACGCGGTAGGTGCCGGGCAGCGGGTCGCTGACGACCACCTGCTCGATATTGTTGACATGGTCGGGTTGGGTGCGCACGGCGGGAGCCGACGGGTTGTACCGGTCCAGCATCCAGGGGAAGTAACGGGTGCCGGAAGCGTCAAAGACGCAGAGGTCGAGATCGTTGACCAGGGCCGGGTCCACGTTGGGCGTCCCGGGCACGTCGTCCCAAGCCAGCGTTACCTTCAACTCGACGTCATCCGGGCCGGCGACGACCACCGCGGAGTAAATGGTGCCCTGATCAACCTCGGCCTCCAGGAAGTTGCCGGCGCGCATGAGGTCCACCGCCGGCTGAATCCGCACCGACCCGTAGCCGTACTGATAGTCGGGACCGGCGTTGCCAAGATCCACCGCCGTGTGGGCCAGCAGAGCTTTGAGCGTCGAGTTGCGAAAATCCGGTTCGCCGGGGGATTGGGCGCGGTAGTCCTGGAGCAACAGGGCTCCGAGGCCGCAGACGGTAGGCGAGGCCATCGAGGTGCCGCACTTCGTCGTGTAGCCCCCATCGCTCGCGCAGGAGGTTATGCCCAAGTCGTCATCGCTCTGGCAGCCGGGGGCGGCGAGATCGGGCTTGAGCCGGCCGTCGTCGGTGGGGCCCCAACTGGAGAAGTCCGTCATCGAATCGTCGTTGGAGTTCAGGGCAGCGACCGTGATGTGGTTCTTCGCACCGCCCGGGGGCGCGATGCTGTAGTAGTCGCCGTAGCCTTCGTCGTCGCAGCGTAGGCTGGGGCGTTCGTTCCCGCCGGCCCAGACGATGCGGAACGGCTCGCCGCCGCTGAGCGAACCGCACACGATGGCGTCGATGATACTCGCCGTAACACCGTAGTCGCCGTGCCACTCACACGGGAAGAAGTTGCCCTCGACGTTACTGCCGATCGAGTTGTTGGAGATGTCGGCTGCGTGGACGTTGATGGCCTCGTCGTAATCGGCTTCGAGGTCGCCGGGGTCGGTGTAGAGGAAGCCTTCGTGCAGACCGCCTTCCTGCTCGAACCCGTAGGACTCGAGCAGCACGGCCGGGGCCATCCCACGATAGGTTCCCAGACTCGCGGCACCGTCGCCGCCGATCGTGCCGGCCACGTGTGTGGCGTGGTCGGACAGACCCGACGAATCGTGCACCGTCAGCCGGCCACCGAAGTCCTGGTGCGAGGGCAACCCGAACCCACCGTCGTAAACCATGACGGTCACGCCGGAGCCGTCCAGCCCGTAGGGCGGGTCCTGAACGGTGTCGGCCCCGACGCGGGCGCGGTTGCCGTCGTTGAGCTCGGCGAACTTGGGCAGCGGCGGCTGGATCCACTGAACCACATCCTCGTCGGCCAAAGCCGCGATGTTGGCGTATGGCAACTCGATCACTAGCCCGTTGATCGTGCGCAGCTTCGAAACGATGCGCGCCTGGCGCGCCCGGCACAGCCGCACGCCTTGCGGATCCAGCGCCACGTCGGGATGGAACACTACATAGGCGGCAACGGTCGGGTTGTCGTCCGGGTCGTAGCGGACTTCCTCGACCTCCGCTTGCTCCCGGCCCGCGCCCTTGCGCCCCGAAACAACCGCCCACGCCGCCACCTCACCCTGTTCGAGCATCGGGTGCAGTTTCCAACTCCGCTGAATGGGCAGCGCGGCCATGAGGGCGTCCACCTCGGCCAGTGCGGCGAGATCCAGTCGTTCGGCCGCGAGGGAGGCGAAGAAAGCGTTGTCGCCGAGGTAACTCAGAAGCTCCAGGCCGGTTGTCTCTAAGCGGGTGCGGAGGCGACGGTCAACCGGTTGATCAAACTGCACCACGAAGTGCCGATTGCCGCCGGCTGTGACGGTGTCAATCGTTGCCGCAATCTCGGCGCCGGTCTGGCGCGTGGTGACCATTGCCCCGGTGCGCCACTGGATAGCGCCCTGGGTCACCGGGCCGGCGGCGGGCTGCACATTCCGATCCGACGCAGCCGGCGTTCGATCCGCCTGCTGTCCCCGAGCCGTTTGCGGGGCCACGGTCGCCGGCAAGAGTGCAACGACAAGCACTAACCCGGAACGGCACGTTCGGCGGGCGAGCAATGTACACAGCTTGTCCCTCATGGGTCACTCTCTCGGCCCGATCGCTTACGCCGTTCGCGTGCTCAGGCTTACGGCACGATCGTCCGGACGGTCTGATCGATGCTGACTCTCCGGCTGACGGAGAGCAGGTTGGCCGGATCGCACCAACTGATCCGAGCGTGCATCTGCGTCGCCTTCGGCGTGATGAATCGGCTCGCATGCTACGAGATCATCACCGGCACCACACCGTTCGCGCTGGCACGATGTGCCCGCACACGTCGGGTACGTCAGAGTGGTGCCAAGCCCACGTATCCGACGCTGAGGAAACCCTTGCTGTGGGCTATGCCACTACGGGCACCCCTCGCCCCAGTGCGCCAGCAGGATACCCAGGTCCTCCTGATCGGTATCGCCGTCACCGTCGCAATCGCCGGGGCAGTCCCCGCCGGTGCAGTCCCAGTCGGCGAGCAAGACGCCCAGATCTTGCTGATCGACGCAGCCGTCGCCGTTCAGGTCACCGGGGATCTCCTCCTCGCACACGAAGGCGACTAGCTGCACGTCGTCGATGTTCCAGCCGCAGTAGCGCCAGCCGCCATCGGTCGTGCCCATGGTCCAGCGCAGGTACACGGTGGGCTCATCGTCCGCCGCAGCGGAGATGTCCACATCCATCTCAACCCAGGAGTAGTCAGTGATCTCTGTGGGGTTCTGCCAGACCGTGGTCCAGTTGGTACCGTCGTTGCTGACGCGGATGTAGGCGTGGTCGTAGGCCGGCTGCTCAACGCCCAACCAGCGCCAGAACTTCAGGTGCACGTTAATCAGACCCGTGCAATCAATGGCGGTGCTAGTCAGGTGGTACTCCGGCATGTAGTCGGGATAATCGCCCTGCAGGTTGTACCCGTATACGTTGCTGCCGGTATGGCCGCTGGTCGGATCGGGCCCACCGTACTCGCCGCCGCCGCCGGTCGGTTGACCGAACGCCCACTGCGACTGGGTGGTCCAGCCCGGGTCGGTGTCTAAGTCATCTGTGAATGTGGTAACAAACTCGGGAACCGCCACCACCGCGCTGTAGGTCTCGTCGGGCGCGTTGGGCGGCATATAGACCACGCCGCTTTCCGTGCCCTCGGCGCTGAAGTAGAACTCGGGCGTGTCGTCGCAATGGGCCGCCGGCAACGTCGCCTGGTACATGTCTCCGCCCTGCGGCACGAACGGCACGGTCTGGAATTCGTCCCCGCTATAGCGGTAATGCAGCATCCCCGAGCCCTCCACGTAGTCCTCATCGTTCGCCGTGATCTTCACGTCGATGAGAGTGGGCTCACCGGGAGTCAACATGTCGGGCAACCCGCTGGGGAAGCTGATCCAAAGGCCTGAGCACATGCTCTGCGCCAACTGCACGGCCTCGTAGGCGTCAAGCATGCCAAACCCGTAGTCGTTATCGTTGCCGTTTGGGCCCTGGTCATGAGCGGTGTCATAGAGGATCTGCAGGACCTGCTGGACAGTGAGATCGGGGCAGGCTTGACGGACCAGCGCCACCGCGCCGTTCACGTGCGGCGAAGCCATCGAGGTCCCGCTCCAGCCGTCCCCTTGGTAGCCGCCGCCGGGCACCGAGGAACGGACATTGACCCCGGGGGCCGCCAGTTCGGGCTTGATGGCCTCCTCGCCGCCGGGCGTGCAATAGCTCGGCCCTCTTGACGAGAACCCCGCGACGGGCCAGGGCGGGTTGGGGTTCTGAGCGTCCACCGCCCCGACCGCACAGCACATGTACTCGGTCGTGGCCCGATCGGGCGGGCGGCCGATCGTTTGCGGCGCAGGTCCTTCGTTGCCGGCCGAGAACAGGATCACGATACCCGCCGCCTCGCAGGCATCCAGGTAGCTCCAGAACTCATCCCAACAGGGCGGATAACCGTGGTAGGTCGCCAGCCGCCACGAATTCGAGCAAACCGCCGGAACGTCCCAGTTGGTGGAGGGGTCTTCGTCCGGGTCGAGCATCCACTGAAAGGCCAGCTTGGCATCGGCGATTGTCTGCGGGATGCTCACGCGGTCGATCACCGCGGCGTGAATCCACTGGGCCCCCGGGGCCACGCCGATCTGATCGCCCGGCGCCCCGCCGCAAACCGTACCCATCGTGTGCGTGCCATGCGAGCCGAAGGCCTGGGGGAAAGTGGTGTGCGTCACGGGATCGAACCAGGCCCACTCGGGATGGCCGTCATAACGGGGGTCGGCCACGCCACGCCAGCGACTCGCCAGCGCGGGGTGGTTCCCGTCCACGCCCGTATCGAGGGTAGCGACCAGGATGCCTTCACCGGTGAAACCCATGGCCCAGACTTCCGGCGCCCGAACGGCGATCAGACCGGGTTCAGGCTCGCGGCTGCGTATTCCGTCAGGTCCCTTGGCGGGTTCTGCGACCGGCTCGATCGTCTCGATGGGATAATTGAAGTAGATCATCCCCACATCCGGACGGGCTGCCAGCTCCCCAATCACATCCTTCGGCGCATCCACACGGATGGAGTTCGCCACCCAGAAAGGCTGGAATTCCTCGATCCGCCCGCACTGCTGAAGCGCGTTGAGGTGTGTTAGCAGGTTGCCCTGCGTGGCTGCGGCCGTTGCTTGCAGCGCGAAGACGACGGTCTCGTGGCGCTCGCGCAACGTTGCCCGCCGCGCGTCCATTTGGGCGGTGATGGCGTCCAGGTTCACCTGCTCACTCAAGAAGACCAGCACCGATAGGGTCTGGTCGGCAGGGGTTTGCGCCAGGATGCGCTCCAAATTGGGCTCGATAGCGGCCGCGGCGGGCTCCGCCTTGGCCGGTGCGGCCTTCTGGCCGGTGGCCGTCAGAGCGTGGGCCGCTGACTCGACCCTGACCGGGGCAGCCTGGTCCAGCGCATCCGGCTTCCGGCTCGCGTCCTGTCCGCGAACCGCTTGCCGGGCAGCGGTCAGGCAAACGAGTCCGACGACCGCCACCAATCCGTAGCGCCAAGTTCGCTTGGCAATGAGCGTACGCGTTGTGACTGACATAGTTGACATCTCCTGTGAAACGATCGGGTTCCTTGCGCGCACCACCTGCTCCCCGGCTGGCAGCGGCCCGGGTGTCGCCCTCCTCCGGGTGACGGGATCAGAAACGCGGTGCTCCACGCTGCCTCTCGGCTCCGGCCGCGACATTCTGTCGCAATGACCGCCGGAACTCCCCATGGTCCACCCTGACTACAGCTCTATATTAACGGATTACCTTGGCAAAACCAAGCACTGGCGACGCTTTTGGCAACCACCGACCGCTGACGCCGGGCGCCGGGTTCGTCCGCGTAGAGAGACGCCCCGACAGCCCTACCTGTCGGGGCCTGAGGATTGTCCGATTTGGAGGCGTTCGGCGCTACCCACAGCCCTCGCCCCAGTGGGCCAGTAGGAGGCCGAGGTCGGCTTGGTCGGTGTCACCGTCGCCGTCCGCGTCGCCGGGACAATCACCGCCCGAGCACCCCCAGTCTGCCAACAGGATGCCCAGATCGGCCTGGTCCACGCAGCCGTCGCCGTTGAGGTCGCCTTCCGGGCCGGGCGGCTCGTAGGTGATCCGCGGGTTGTCCATCCCGAGGTCCCAGACCTGGAAGATGAAGAACATCTCCGGGTCGCCATAGAAAAAGCGCAGTTGGGTTACGTCCGTGATGAGGTCGTTCCAATCCGGCTCGTCGGGCGAGTCAGGGCCGAAGGCGATGAACGACCAGTCCGGCGGCAGCTCGGTCGCTTGGGAAGGAACATCGAAATCGTACGAGAGCCAGCCCTCACCCGGGCGCGGGACGTTCAGATCGCCGATCAAGTAGGCGCCCCAGTCGTCGTAGTAGTCGTACGGCGTGTCGTTGTCGCTGACGAGTATGACCGAGAGCGGCCGGCCGTCGGCACTGAAATCCACGTAGAAGGTCTTGAGGTCGATGCCCACCGACAGCACGCCCTGGGCCCGGTAGTCGCCGGTAAACTCGGAATCGCCGACGATGGTCGTCCGCGGCTGTGGGGCGAACGTGTCGAGGTAGGGGTCATGGAAGAACGCGCCCGGGTTGCCACCGGCCGCATCGATGTACCCGTTCGCCGACCCGAACGTCCACTGTCCCTCGTTGCTGCCACCCTCGAAAGTCTCGATGAAGGTGGTCTCGGCGAATGTGGTCGTAGCGCACCCCCACACGACGAATGCGATCAGCAGTCGGCTCGATCGGATCATGCGTGACTCCTTCCGTGCTCGCTCAGGGAGGAAGCTGGCGATACGAACCACGCGGCTCGATATCCTGCCCTTAGGCGCGATAATCATACCGCCCCGCACAGCCGAGACACTCAGGCACGGTTCTGAGGACGTGACAGATTCCTCCTCTTGTCGCCGTCGCGACGAGCACGCCACGCCAGCGCCTGGATTCGCTTCATGCGCCGCAGCGCTGCTACAGCTCCACATTTAGCGATGCGACGAAGCAGAGCGGACAGCCTCACTGATTCCGAGATGACGGTCAGATGCCGCCGAGTCTGGTCCATTCTGAATCGTCTCGGTCACGCCGCTCCGGGATGACGCCGAAGGCGTGCGAGCCATGGCACGGAAACCGACCCTCGGGGGCACAATGCAGGCCGGTCGGAACGCGGCTGATCGGGGGCGATCAATCCGAGCCACAAATGAAGGGCCGCCCGAGATCAGGCGGGCCTTCTCGTCGTTGTTTGCACAGCGAACTTGGGAACGGCAACGCCCTTAGGTGCCGCAGCCCCAGTCGGCCAGCAGGATGCCCAGGTCAGCTTGGTCGGTTTTGTCGTCGCCGTTGAGGTCGCCGGCACAGCCGTTTACGGGGTCGTCACAGCCCCAGTCGGCGAGCAGGACTCCCAGGTCGGATTGGTCGGTGTCGCGGTCGCCGTCGAGGTCGCCCACGCAGCATTCGGCCGGCCAGGCACCGATGAGACCGCACTCGGGATTGTAATCCGGAGCGCAGGGTGAGTCGCTGGGTATGGCGAAGTCCCCGTCCTCTGGATCGCAGAAGAGCGGGTCTTCGCAGATGTTTCCGTTGACGCCGAGCTGGTCCGCGATGTCGCCCACCCAGTCGCCGCCCGCGTTGCCGTAGATGTCGCAGCAGGTGAGGGTCGGAATGACAAAGCTCCCGCACCCAACGCCTGGGCCTTGCGTACTGAAAGCGACGATGCAGTTCTGCACGTCCAGCGCGGAGCCGTAGCCGCTGTGGATGCCGCTGCCCTGCGGAGACCCATTACCATAGAAGGTACAGCTAACGACCGTGCCGAGAGACCAGACGAAGGACAGCCCGCCGCCGATGGCCAGGCCCGAGTTGCCGGAGAACGTGCAGTCGGTGAGCGTGGCGGAGGAGCCGGAGGCGATGGCCACGCCGCCGCCGGCAGTAGCCGAGTTATCGGAGAAAAGGCACCCGATGAACGTCGGGTGGGAGGCGGAGGTAAAGTTCGCCCCGCCGCCTTCATAGGCCGAGTTGTCGGAGAAGATGCAGTTGATGAATGTGGGCGAGGAGCCACTGCCCTCCACGCCAGCGCCCCAGCCTGGCGGCGGCAGATAGCCGTTTGTGATCGTCATCCCCTCCAGCAGCGACTCAGGCCCCTCATCAGAGACGAAGCTGAACCCGCGGTGCGGGTCACCCGGGCTGCCCGCGCAGTCGATGATGCAGGCCTGTGGATTCCCGCTCTGTGACCGAATGGTGATCGCCTTGCCGAGGTAGTCCATGTCCCGATTTCCGTCCCCGGTGAACGTGCCGTCGGTCAGCTCGATCACATCCCCATGGTGGACGGCGTCGATTGCGGCCTGGATGGTCGGAAAATCTCCCGTGCCCTCTGGATTGACCACGTAGATCTCGCCCGGAGGGGGAATAAAGTAGATGTCGTCGAAGACGCCGCTGATTGAGGCCTCCCCGCTGGTGCGATGAGACGCTTCGACGGCGAACTGCCCGTAGGTGTAGGTCGAGTCGGTCACCACCAGTTGAGGATCGTCGGGCTCGGGGTCGCCCGCCCGCCAGACCTTCATCGATATCTGGTCGCCGACGGCACCGCCCTGGATGATCCAGTTTTCGCCGGGGTAGAAGGGAAGCTCGATAGTCCCGAGAACAACCTCCTCGAACCCGTCATATCTCGAAAGCTTAAACCTGTGCACATCCGGGTTGCCAATGAAGAGGTAAGCATAGAGCTCGCCGGTGCCGGGGTCGCCCGTCCCACGCATCACCGTTATGACGGAGGTCAAATCGTTGTCGGCCCGCACCGTGGCCTGCAGGAACCCCTCGGAGTAGAAAGGATCAACCGACTCGTTCCATGTGGACAGCAGGACCGCCGGGACGCCTTCGGGAACGGCGCCGGTTGTCGCCAGGTGGTAGCTGCCGGTACCGGCATCGAAGATCGGAGGGCCCCACGGCATCCCCTCTACGCCTACCGAGTAGCGTGTCCACCCATCGTCGTTGCCGTCGTCGAAGTCGTCGATCAGGACATGCGCGTTCGCACTAAGCGTCAGGCCGATGGCGGCGGCGAACGCAACGAATCTCATGCTGCCGATTCGATTTGACACGGGAAGACCCTCCTCCACTGACAGAACTAAACTTCCGCCCCGGCACGTCGTCGGGGCTGTGAGACGCACGAGGTAAAAGTATAACGCGCGCGAGATCGAAGGTCAACGCTGGAGCTACGTCGCTTGGCGGTCCGGAACCCGTCGCCGCCGAAAACCGCGCGGTGCTGGAGGCTAGCTAACTGGCCCCTGCCGGTCGGTAGAGGCTGCCGGGCGTGGCTCAGATTCTGGCGGCCAGCCGGACTCCGCCGCCCAACTTGATTGCGTCGCCGATTGAACGTGTCGTCGGCTGCGCGTATTCTCCGGTCGAACGGCAATGGTCTTGAGCGGCCCGGCAGTCACGCAGGCAAAGGCGAGGGCGGAATGGTTACAGCGTCCGCGCAAGCACACGCCGACGAGCAGCAAGCCGAGAACCACCTGCTGCTGCGCATGAGCGGCATCAGCAAGTCCTTCGGCGCGATCCGCGCGCTGAAGCAAGTGGACTTCGATCTGCGGGCCGGCGAGGTCCACGTGCTCGCCGGCGAAAACGGGGCCGGCAAGAGCACGCTGATCAAGATTCTCGGCGGCGTCCACCAGCCGGAGGAAGGGCAAATCCACCTCCGCGGGCGGCTTCTCCGTTTTCACTCCCCGCGTGAAGCCGCCGCAGAAGGCGTCGCGATCATCCACCAGGAACTCTCGCTCGTGCCCGCGATGTCGGTGGCCGACAATATCTTTCTGGGACACGAGCGTAGCGCCGGCGGCTGGCTGCGCTACGCGGAGCAGCAGCGCGGGGCGCTGGAGGCGCTGGGACGCCTCGGCCTGGATGTCGACGTCCGCCAAACCGTCGGCACGTTCCCCATCGCCACTCAACAACTCATCGAGATCACCAAAGCGCTGGCGCTGGACGCGGACGTCATCGTTATGGACGAGCCCACCAGCGCGCTGCGTGAACCCGAGGTCGAGCGGCTGTTCGACGTGATCGGCGAGCTCAAGCAGCGCGGCTGCGGCATCATCTACATCACGCACAAGCTCGAAGAGGTATATCGCATTGCCGACCGCATCACCGTGCTGCGTGACGGCGACCACATCGTCACCGCGCGCATGACTGAACTCCCGGCCGACGCCCTGGTCCGTTCCATGGTCGGGCACGATCTACCGGAGTCCGCCCGGACTGTCGCGGAGGCACCGCTGTCAAGCCAGACGGCGCGTCTTGCGATCAGGGACTTCTCTGTCCAAGCCGCGCGCCGCGGTCTGCGACCACTGGTGGATCGGGTCTCGTTCGAGGTGCGCGCCGGCGAGATCCTTGGTCTGGCGGGTCTAGCGGGCTCGGGCAACAGCGATCTGTTGTCAGCGTTGTTCGGGGCGCAGCGTGGCCGCGTCTCGGGTCATGTGCGGATCGAGGGTCAGCCCTACCGGCCAACCTCGCCACGCGCCGCGATTCGGCGCGGCATCGCCCTGGTCACCAACGACCGCCAGCGCACCGGCCTGATACTCGGCATGAATATCGCGGCCAACATGACGCTGGCGTCGGTGGCCCGGGTGTCACCTGCCGGCTGGTTAAACTTCGCGCATGAGATGCAGCTCGCCGAGCGCGTTGCCGGCGATCTTGACCTGCGGGCCGCCTCGCTGACGCAACCCGTCGCGACGCTCTCGGGCGGAAACCAGCAAAAAGTCGTGCTCGGCAAGTGGCTCAACGCTCAGCCGCGCGTGCTGCTGCTCGACGAGCCGACGCGCGGCGTGGACGTCGGCGCGAAACAGGAGATCTACCAGCTTATGAACCGATGGAGCCGGGCCGGCCACGCCATCGTCCTGATCACTTCGGAGCTGCCGGAACTGCTGATGATGAGCGACCGCATCATCGTCATGCACCGTGGCAAGGTGGTCGCCGGATTCGACCGGGCCGAGGCCACGCAGGAGCGCGTCCTGCACGCCGCCATGGGAGGCGCAGTAGCGAGTAGCGAGTGATGAGTGGCGAGTTGAAATCCATCCCGTCGCTCAGTCCCGCGCACGAAGCGTGGTGGCGGGAGGCGCTGCGCAATCCGATCTTTACGGCCGCCGTAGCATTTGGGCTGGTGCTGGTGCTTGGTTTGATCTTCTCGGGCGACGGCGCGTTCTACAAATGGGGCACGCACCGCGACGCCCTGCGCCAAGCCTCGGTCTACGGCATCCTGGCCTGCGGCATGACCGTCGTCATCATCACCGCCGGCATCGACCTGTCCGTCGGAAGTGTGTTGGCCCTGGTCGCGGTCAGCTTCTCGATCCTCAGCATTCACTGGGGCTGGTCGCCGTGGCTGGCGATTCCGGCCTGCCTGGCAGTCGGGACGGCCTGCGGGGCGGTCACGGGCGGCATCATCGCCCGCTTCGCGATCCAGCCGTTCATCGTCACGCTTTCGATGATGGTCTTCGCCCGCGGGATGGCCAAATACGTCTCCGGGGGCATGAAAGTATCCACGGCGGTGCAGGGCGCCGACGGAACATACAGCTACGTCGATGTCCCGGGGATTTTCCGCCTGATCGACTCGCGTCTGCTCGGCGAAAACCTCTCGGTCGTCAGCCTCATCTTCCTGGCTTGTGTGGTAGTCTCGTGGATCGGGCTCTCCCGGCTCCGCTGGGGCCGCTACGTCTACGCCATCGGCGGCAACGAAGCCGCGGCGCGTCTGTCCGGTGTGCCGGTCGGCGTGATGAAGGTGGCGGCGTACGGGCTGGCCGGACTCTTCGCCGCCGTGGCCGGCATCTGTCAGGCGGCCCAGGAACAACAGGGCGACCCGGAAACCGGCATGGCATACGAGCTCAGCGCGATCGCCATCGTCGTCATCGGCGGAACGAACCTGATGGGCGGCCGCGGCGGCATCGGCCTGACCCTGTTGGGCACGCTGATCATCGGCTATATTGAGAAGATCCTCAGCATCAACGCGGTCGCCGAGGCAAATCGGCTGATGCTGACGGGCGCGATTATCGTCGCCGCGGTTCTGATCCAGCGACGGCGCGTCTGAGCATACAGGAGCAACTCCGCATGAGAACTTTGCTAGGCACGACGATTCCGATTGGCATGGCGCTGACTCTGTGCTTGACCGCGTCCTGCGAACGCAAGGCCCAGACCCAGGTCTTCACGATCGGCATGAGCCAGTGCAACCTCGGCGAGCCGTGGCGCGTGCAGATGAACGCCGACGTCAAGACCGCCGCCGACAAACGCCCCAACATCAAGATGGTCTTCAAAGACGCCCAGAACGATACGCTCAAGCAACGCGCGCACGTCGAGGAGTTCGTCAGCGCCGGCGTCGATCTGATCATCATCAGCCCCAAGGAGGCCGCCCCGCTCACCGAGCCCGTTGCCAAGGCGGTGCAAGCCGGCATTCCCGTCATCGTGCTCGACCGCCGGGTGCTGGGTGCCAAGTACACCTGCTTCATCGGGGCCGACAACAAGCTCATCGGGCGTGAGGCGGGCAAATGGATTGTCAAGAAGCTCGGCGGCAAGGGCAAGGTGGTCGAGCTGAAGGGGCTGATGACCTCGACGCCCGGGCAGGACCGCCACACTGGTTTCCGCGCGGGCATCGAAGGTTCGGAGATCGAAGTCATCTTCGAGGCCGACATGAAGTGGCTGGAACCGGACGCGCGCAAGGAGATGGAATCCGCCCTGGCCCGCTACGACCAGATCGACCTGGTCTACGCCCACAACGACCCCGGCGCGCACGGGGCTTACCTGGCCGCCAAGGCCGCCGGCCGCGAGAAGGACATCATGTTCGTCGGCATCGACGCCCTCCCGCACGAAGGCGTCATGTACGCCAAGCAGGGCATTCTCGATGCCACGCTCCAATACCCGACCGGCGGCGCCGAGGCGATCGACGTCGCCTTGAAGATCCTCAACGGCGAAGAAGTGCCCAAGGAAATCACGCTCGGCTCACGCATCTTCACCACCGAGAACGTCGAAGCCGGAGGAG
>Ga0307378_10002385_pt1 | contig 28901 bp, 43 predicted proteins | sample UN1MG_FD_202238 | JGI IMG/M metagenome (GOLD analysis project Ga0307378, IMG submission 202238) | Soil microbial communities from Risofladan, Vaasa, Finland - UN-1 | ecosystem: Environmental > Terrestrial > Soil > Coastal area > Acid sulfate soil | place: Finland: Risofladan, Vaasa | collected... | reverse complement strand
AAAATGAAGAAGCATAATAAATCCAAAGAGAAATTCTTCTGTCAAAACCCTGGATGTGATAATGAAATTGCAGAGCCCATCACATGTTGCAGCGGTCAAGGGTGTGGATGTATGGGGCTACCAATTGAACCTCCTGTATGCTCAATAGAGTGTCTAAAAGCCCTCTATAATAATAAATTTCCTGATTCGGATAATTCAGATAATACTTTAAATAAAGGATAGAAGATGGAGTATCACAATATCTTAGTACTGGAAGGTGGAGGAGCCAAAGGTACCACTCATATCGGTGAGCTTCAGGTCCTCGAAGAGACCCTGAATAAAAAACTGGTTGAATTTATAGACTTCTTTGCTACCACTTCCATCGGAGGAGTAGAGGCTTCAATCTATTGTACAGGTAAAAAGACTGTAGCCGAGTTATGGTCATTTATGGAACCAAATCTAAAGAAAATATTCTCTGCAAAATTCCCATGGTCTATTCCTCGATATGACTGGAAAAACTATAAAGATCTTTATGAAAAAAATGTCGGAAAAGGTATTAAATTTGGTGATGTTAAATCAAAGTTCATGATCACAACAGTAGATTTGGTAAGTGGACGTAACTTTTTTCCAAAATCCTGGAAAGACAATTATAAAAATTGGGATATGACTGAAATAGTTCATAGGACATTTGCAGCCCCACTTTTTTTCGGGGCTATTTATGATATGAAATACAAAGCCATGTGGAGTGACGGAGGAGTAGGTTTTTTTAACCTACCGCTCATGGAAGCTTATGCCCAGGCTCTGACAATGGGATGGCTTAAACCAGGACATCATACACATATCCTGGCTCTCGGTACCGGACGCAAAGAATACAAACTGGATTTTGACAAAGAGGCAAAAAAAGGTCCAATCAGAAAGTCAATTGAAGAGGTACAAAGATTCATGTCAAGAGACAACGGAGGTTTAGCCAGAGCCACGTCAAGTGAGACTCAAATAAACACCATGCGAAAGTTGGTTCGTGGACATGATAATCTGACTTTTCAATGGCTCGACTGGTTCCCTATGCCTGACAAATTAGATAAGATGGATAATTGGGAAGCCCGGTGGGAATATTATAATAAAGGAAAAGAACTGGGAAAAAATATAGAAACTACTTATTTCGAAAAAAAATAATGGGAATGAGAGTAATCAAAGAACTTAGCAGTCAATTGAACGATAGGGACTTAATAAAGGCTGTAGAGGAAGTAGAAGTGTTTCGTAAAACAGGCATTTTAAAAGATGGTATTGTAAGGACATTTGCTAATAAACTTTATGAGAAAAAAATAGCAGATACACATACCGCTATAAGAATTGCTGAAGATGAAATACTTCTCAGGAGTGCAAAACGTTTTGTAGAGATGCTTAAACCAGAAGAAAACAAAACATGAGAATAAAGTTCTTTTTACCTACTAAAGAAGAATGGTATGGGACATATGATGGAGGTTATGTAGAAGTTTATCTAACTAATGACCTTTATCCTACTTGTGGTAAATGGATACGTCAGATAAGAATAATATTTAGTGGTAATGATGATTGTATGTGGACTAAAACATATGACATTAAAGAAGAAAATAAAGACATCGAATTTTTGGACGCTCTTGATCAGATATCAAAAATGCCCCTACCCATAACTAAAAAACATTTAAGTAGTGTTGGATTTGAATGTGAATAGGCATACCCATAAAATAGTGAGAAAAAAATGAATGAAAAAGAAGAATTCTTTATAAAAGAAACCCAGGAGCATGTTGATAATGTAAGAAGGTTTATTGATATCACCAATACACGTCTGAAGGCCAGGGGTGTTTTACATGATTATTCAAAATTCAGAAACCCTGAAAAAGAAATATTCATTGAGATGACACCAAAATTAAAAAATACTAAATATCCCAGTGATGAGTACGACAGTTTTCTTACAGAAATGAAGGTAGCATTAAAACATCATTACAGCCACAACCAGCATCATCCTGAATTTTTCGAAAAAGGCATCGAAGACATGAATATCATCGACCTAATCGAGTTATTTTGCGATTGGAAGGCTGCTACATTGAGGCACAAAGACGGAGACCTTAATAAAAGTATTGACGAAGGGGAGAAAAGATTTGGACTTTCACCCCAGGTAGCTCAAATATTTAGAAATAGTATTGAACTTTTTGAATCAAATGGCAACAAATTAAAAGGCATTAACATAAAAGAGCCCGTTATTGAAGTGTTCCATAAAGACCTGGAACGTTACGGAGAAAGCCTTTTTAAAAGTGTCTGCCCAAAATGTGAAGAAGGTCTACTTTTAGTTGGCAGGGATTTAAAAACATTCGTCCTTCAAGAATATGATCATTGTGTCCTCTGTGGCCAACAATACAAATATTTAGATATACAGAAACTCAGACAAACCATAGTGAGATATGATAACGATAACTCTGAACGATAATACAAATAAATGTTTCAATCTCAAGAACAATGAGAGAGAAAAAGCCTTATACAATGCATGGTTCTCCATGAGTGATGATAAGAAATATGCTGATAAGAGATTAAAAATCACTACTCATGCAAATGAAAAACTTGATCTTAAAATCTCTGACATTAAAGATTGTAAACACGAGGACTGTGTCTTATATGATAACCCTGAAATCGTTGTAGAAAAGAAGGAGCAGAGAACAGAAAGACCCTACGACCGTATCCAGCGTCAAAAACAAGATAATATGAATAATTTTTATGATATACTCAAAAGCCAGGGCATCACCCCCAGACCGAGCGACCCGTTCCTGCAAGAAGTCCACAAATGGATTGATAATAATCCTACTGGAAGTAATATCATCAACATAGCAAACATATATGCCAAATACCATAGAAAGGTTTACAAATGAGCTTACAAATAAATTGTTCGGAGTGTGGTAATGAATGCGGTTACTTCACAGGCAGGAATGTCCGTGTTGGTAGTTTAGACCCTGAAGAGGGGAATGAGACAGATAATATATATGCCGTTGGTAAGGTAAAGGGTCACGCTGGGATAACTTTTCAGGATTTAAAAACGGTATGTGAGGTATTTATTTGCGGAAATTGTTTAAAAACAAAGATGCCAAATGCTTTTAATAATATTAAAAAACATCCTGAATATAAAGGCCACGATAACTTATGAATAAATATACCGAAGGTGAAAATTACATTTTTAATGAGGACGGCATCTACTTTGAAGTCACTCTGCTCGAGGACCTCAGTGACGAGGAATGGGTAAAGTATAGACTAAAAGGTGTCAAGCTGTTAGCCAATAATAGCAGTTTAATTAAACTAAAAGACCCAGAAATGGACACAGAATTCACAGTCTCCCGCAGAAAGGGCGAATACGCCGGATACGGGAACTGGTATTTACAGGAACTGGGTTCAACTCCATACGGATAAGGAAAAACTATGTTATCACATTCACTGTATTTCCAGGAGTTGTCAAACAGTTCTCTCTTTTTCTTAGACCAGGCTCCAGCTTTAAAGACTGAGAAGGATTTTGCACCTTTACATGAACATGTAATGTCACTAGAGCCTCTCGAAAAGAAAATGCTCCTGAAATGCCTTGAAAAGGCAAATCCCAAATTTTTTAAAACCAAATTTTTTAAAAAGTACAAAAAATTAGAAGAAGAGGTTAAAAAACAAGCTGCAGAAAAAGAAGCACAGCGAAGGGAAAAACTGAGGAAAAAAGACGAAGCAAATAAAGGAATATAAAGAAAGTTACTTTACAAAAATTGAAGGAGTTTCCGTATGAAACTATTATTTCAACTTGAGACTGTCGGGGATCCTGATGATAGAATGATCTCTGTTGAGACAGGCTGTATTGACGGCCATGGAAAGACACAGATAGCAGTTATAAACACTAACAATGTCGTAGGCTCAGTCAGAGATAAAGAACGGAATACATGCCATGACTGCGGTGTAAAAGAGGGTGAGATCCATCAACTTAATTGTGATATGGAAAGTTGTCCATTTTGTGGAGGTCAGTTAATAACCTGCGGTTGTTGTTATATTAAGCTCGGCTTTGATTATCACGATTTCCAAAATACTGATATAGAAAATTTTAAAGAAAAATTCACTGAATTCAAGAAGGAATACCCAACCAACGGGCTTCCTGAAGAAATATATAAAAACGGCTTAACAAGCAATCTTAAAGATAAATGGAAAAAAATTCTGGAGGAAAAAGGGAGAGTCCCCTATATTTTGTACCCTAATATCTGCCGTAAATGCGGGATGCTCTGGCCGACAATGTTTAATATACCTACTGAAAAGTGGGAAAAATACATCATGATCAAAGAAAGAGACAAGATGCTCTGCCGGCCCTGCTATGATCAGATAAAAGAATGGATCGATAGTGAACATCTCAACTCACAGAAACACTCTGAGTACCCGATACTTAGAGAACCCTAATGACGCTAAAGCTTATTATAGTAATCTAAAAAATCAATAATTCTTCGGTCTTTTCTGATCCATAAATGATCACTAAAGCTCTAATACCTTTAGGTAGTTTTTTCTCCAGACTATTATAACAAATCGCAAATCTATCCCGAGAATCACCAACATTTATATATCTATCAATAGACACAGTATTATAAGAATAAATGTGCTTATAAGAGTAGGAAATGGAAAACATCCTTGCTTCAGACTCTGTTTCAAGCACTATAGGAGCATTATAATGACTACTTACCTCAATAACAGCACTATCAAGTATTTCCATAGGTACATTGTCTGCTGCTAATATACCGTTATGAGCTATACAATAATTTATATTTCTAAGAACTCTTTTAACACTTCCTGTCTTAGGAAAATGAAAAGCCTTTCTGTTTAATAATTTTTTATTTAACAATGCTATTTCATAACGGCCCATTTCTATGTATTCTTTCCCTTCCACCATTTTGCTCTATATCTAGTACAAGGTCTCTGGCTACCGAAGGTGAAAGTCTAATAGTTATATCGGAGTCATTTTGAACACTCATATTCAAATTTCTTAACGGTATGAAGACTCTATAGCCTCCTGGACCGGTAAGTGTAATATGCTGTGAACCTGGAGCACTCCCTATTAGAACAGACCCATCATCTGATGGTATGATAGGTGACGAAGAATTCAAACTCTGCAGAGGTAGATCTCTATGGGTATCTCTGGAAGCACTTGGCTCATAAACGGAGCGTGTAAAAGCATCCTGATTAGCAGGGAGTAATATGGGCGCATAATAACTCTGAGAACCTGTATAACCCTGAGGACCTGTATAACCCTGAGGACCTGGACCTGTATAACCCTGAGGAACTGTTTGTCCTTGAACACCTGTGTCTTCTTGAAGAGGAACTTCTTCAGTTCTCTCTATGGCACCTTTACCATTTAAGATATTACTAATTTTTTTAATAATATCTTTCCTAGGTTTTTTATTTAACGCATGATCGTATCTACTCATAAAGGTCTCTTTTCAAAAGAGTGGGTCATCATTAGTAAAAGGTAGAGCATCATCTGGAGAGGGTGTTGGTGTAGCATTTAATCTAATCGTTAAGTCATTTCCTTGAACATCAATCACCTCTCCTACAAACTGGCCGGCACCTATATACAATCTCCCATCAGCAGCGACACTTAACATAGCTCCTCGAGATATTGATACTGAATCATTACTCATAATATTTGATTTTTTAACAGAAATAAGTGCTCCATCCCCGCAATAATAGAATTCTCTCAACTCAAGCTGGGGAATGGTCGCACACTTTACCATAGGTACCATACTTACATAATAAATAGGATTTGGTAAGGCATCAAAAACATCTATATGTTTAAGGCACCGTTCCTTATTATAATAGTATTCTATTTTTATAACATCTCCCATCTTAGGAGTCTCTACCAATACCACCTCACCTCTGACACCATCGACAGACTCTACCATTACTAATCTATCATCAATACGGGCTATAACATCATCCGGAGAATCAGCTACAGTGAATACTGAACCATTTACCCAAAGAGAAACCACACCCGTATCCGGACCCGCCCCAGTATCAACACTCATCATACGCTGAGGTTTGCTACTTTTCTTACCTAATATTATTTCATATCTGCCCATAATTCTAAAAGATAATTAATCGTTGATATATAATCGGGGGGATGGTTTAAACCTTAATATTGTCCGTCCAGGCATCTGCCGTGTCCCTCCACCTTTTGGAATTGTGAATGTGTAAGCATCCTTATGGTGAGGATAAAATGTTCCGAAACCTCGTAGCTCTATAGCTTTATTATTTCGATACTGTTCTTCAAGCTCATCTATAAAACATTGAATGATGTGTTTAACCTCACACTGAGTCACATAAGTTTTCTCAGAGACAGCAAGTACCAATCCACGTTTGTTTATTCCTTCTCTTTTTCTTTTCATTATTCCTCGTCTTCAAAAAATGAATATGATACAATAGTTTCTTTTAATCGCTTCTTAGTAATGTTACGACATCTTTTCGATTTATCTGCTACTATATAATTCCTACCACATTTACTGGCAGCTATGGCAGTTGTTCCACTACCTACAAAAGGATCATAAACAGTGGCCCCCACCCAGCTGAATAATTTTATCAACCTGGTAGGAATTTCTTCCGGAAATGGCGCCGGATGAATTTTATTATTAATAATATAATTTGACTTCTGATAAGCCTGTCTGTCTAATGTCCAATGAGCTAATGACCACTCTACGAACTCTTCCTTTTTAATATCTGTCTCACCCCTCCATTGCAGCTTGTAGGACTCTTTAGCAAAGACCAGGATATACTCAAAGGGTGTCGGCAAAGATGGCTCAGAAGGGCTCATAAACGAGCCCCACGCTGTGCGATTGCTAGTATTTCTCTTATTCCATATGATTGTAGACATCGGTAAGTACCCCAGCTGATGAATCATGAAGTTTGATATATCTATATGGGTAGGTTTCCTACCGTTCTTGCCGTCGCCCACTACAATAGCTATACGTCCTCCTTTTCTCAATTTGGGATATATCTGTTTAAAAATCCGCTTTAACCATCGAATATATATAACATGGTCTTTATTATCGTCATAATCGTCATACCCCTCAAGATCAACATTATAGGGGCAACTTGTAATAACAATATCTATACACTCATCCGGTAATGTTGGTGTGAATTTTAAAACATTCTCACAAAAAACTTTATTTAAAAAAGGATTTTGAATAAAGGGAGGCCCCATACTTTCAATATTCTCGTTCACTTTAGCTCCAAAAAAAGTTGATGTATTTTCTAAGTTTCAGATAGTCATATTTTATTTCAGGTACCCACTTAGCAAGAGTCTCATATACAAAATCAGCAAATACATAGGACATTCCTGACCATCCCCACATCTCATTGGGATGATTATAATAAGCCTTCTCATTAGGACAAACTTTATAATAGGCAGCTTTCTTAGCCTCAATGTACTGTTTCTTTGTACCTTTGAAGTGATTCAAGAGTTTATATTCTTCCTCTGGTATTTTATCATCAGGTATAGGAAACATATTTTGGCCATTAAATGTAAACCACCCTATTTTTTTTCCTGAACGATCAGTCAATTCAGTAGTACCAGTCTCCCAGGGTCTTGTCCCAGGGCATTTTATCAGGTCACCTTCAGGAGGCAAATTAAGAATCGATATTAACGCCCAATCAACATCTCTATTATAATTCTTTTTATCTTGTCTTACACCAATAAAATTAGGTGCATCACATTCACAGCTTAAGTAAGGGTAAATAAAATCATCATGATATTTATGAGGATCTATACCTTTTATAAAAGGTGCTGTATGTTTATTATAATATTTATCAAAATAACCTTCTTTTATCCTCTCCATATCACGCTTTTTAAAATCTGCCCAGAAAGGCCTGATAGGTTTCACACATCGATCACTCTTTTTCCGTTTATCTATCTTTACATAGTTATAAGCAATGTGAGTTAAAGAACTTCTCTTTCTTTTTTTTTCAAGTTCAATCATTTCCTCAATAAGCTTCATGGAAACCGCATCATCATAATGGAGACCATTCTCTTTCCTCCATTTCATAAAAGCCCTGGTAGCCTTTTTAGATATCTTCAGGCCATAGATGACTTGACTATTTATTCTGATTCCCATTCCTACACACCCTTATCTTTTCCAGACCATGATGATTCATTACTCCCCTCCCTAACTTTGTATGCTATACCAGGAACTTCAAAAAAATAGAAATCTTTTTTTCTTCCTTCTTCATTTATCAACTGCAATAATAATTCTGAAAAAGTCCTGGGTCTCATACCGGTATTATATCCTTAGAATTTATAAGTGATAGATAAACTCTTCTCCCTAAAGGTCTATAATTCTGACAATTTTTAGCATGAGATAACTTGGTACAAACATTATCACAAGGATAAGTGCAATCATATTCTGTTACCTCTTCTATTCTATAACACATTAACTTTCCTCCAATAGGACTTTATTCTAACACTACCATTTCTGTGGATCAACTACTTCCCATTTATCCTTAGTAAAATGACCATGGGTATCACAATGCCCTGTAATAAACAATTCTTTGTGACATACCGGACAATTAGATCTCTTTCTCAAAGGTTTCCATACTCTATTATTTAAAAAATAAGGTATAAATCTCGTTTTGAATAATCCCGATTTATCCTCAACAAAATAAAGATGCCCCTCTTCAGCTTTCTGATTTTTAAACCCAAAAGAATCGTAAGAATACTCCTCCAGGAGATTACTCTTATACTCAATTTTTATAACAATAGTAGGAAAGGGTAATAAATAGAAACATCTATTCTTGGTATCTATAAAAAGACCCATCCACAAATCAAACCATTTAAACTGAAGACTTATCTCCCAATTTTTTATTCTCATGTCGCTTTAAAAGATTAGCCCCCTTACAAGAGACCCACACCTTTCCTTTCCTTTTTGCAGGTTCAAATTCCATAGCAACAACAAAGTCATATATAGCACACCCCAATTGTTGTGCCCGACGTCCAGTAAAATGTATTACATCAGGTAATTCTTTTCTAAATAATGCTTGAGCAATACTTCCTCTACCAAACTTTTCTCCAGGAAAGCCATCCCCAGAGCCTCCTCCAAAATCCCAGGACCTTTTTAATTTATAATGTCTCATTAAGAATATATCCTTGTTCCACGATAATCAAACAGATAAAACTCTTTTTTCCCACGTTTAATAAATTGTTTAAAATTACCGATCAACTCCCGACGATTCTAACCATAATATTATAGGCCTCTTTAATAGCATCCGGACACATTTCTTCAGTATTATAGCAACATTCAACCGATACAGCTCTATGAAATTCTACCAAACTTGGAAATTTTGGGCTTGGTGTGTCGATGAGAGCTTTTTTATTTTCAACCTGAGAATTATTTTCATTCCACATACGCTCAACCTCAGACTTACTATTCCAGCTAATACGTTGCTCGTCACAAATGTGGTGTATCATTCTACTAGAATGTGACCTATCCATCACAGGAATTTTGCCACAATGTTTACAGGGTACTAATTCTGCCATTTCACAAGCCTCCTACAAGCAATCAAGACTTTGTCAATTTATAAGGTCTCATTAAAGGTGGATCCTTATTCCACGATAATCCACAGGTAGAGATCCTCTAAATTTTTTACAAGCTTCATCGTATTTTTCATAGCCAATTTTATCAATCACTACCATTTTCCATAAAGTACACTTATGCTCCCCAACATTAGCCATAAGAACTGCATAGAAATTACCATCATTTTCATTACAAAAAGCTGTTATATATCGATCTTTTGAAACATTTAATAGGATCCTTATATCTGAATCAAATACAATTAGATTTCTTTGATCTTTTTCAATCTGTTTAAATTTACCTGTGGCTATATCGTACCTACTCATACTATCTCCTCTAATATTTTTCCCCTATAATATATTACTCATTCCGAGCATAAAATTAAAGATGATTTTAATTTTCTTCTAATATTTATTTTTACAGCATACTTACTTGATTGATTTTTATAGTGTACTTATTCAAATGGAGATACCATGAAAGAATATTTTGAAGGACTGCCTCACCCTATTTTTATTGCTCTTGTAGTTATCATACTAATAGCTCTTGTAATTGTGGCCATAAAAGGAAGAATAATAGCTAAATTCGGTGATAAAACTTTTCACATTGGAGGGGGTGATGATGAGGAACATGAAAAAAGTCCATTACCTTCTACAGTAATAATATCCCAGAAAAGAAGTTGTGGTGATTGTGTCCTAGTACTGATGGGAGAACGAGAAAAACTGGAGTTTAAAGTACGGAGTAAAATAAATAGGATTATGAAAACCCAGATGACCTTTGTGGAGCAAAAATTAATAGAAATCCAGACATCTCTACTTAATGCTGTATCTAAGAAAATCGTTAGAGGGTCAACAGTAGATGAATCAATACAATACAAACTTATTTATGGCCTCCTTAAAGATTCACTTCTTAAAATAAAAGATGAAATTCGAAGATCTTTTAAAGACAATGGTTTCTGGGACATGGATGTATCGGATTTCTCCTATTATTTAAAAGACAGAACTCAAGTACTTAAATCTATGTTCATTCAATATGTACAAAATATGTATCCAGACAGAGGAGGCATCATAGACGCCTGTACTTTTATAGAAATTATAGAGGAACAGAGCCCCTTTTTAACAGGTTTAATACATGACTTGTATATGTATTCCAGAGATGTAAAAATATCGACTGATAAAGAAGTGAAAGAAACTCAGCAGACATTCACTAAATGGGTCGATGAATTTATTAACTAAATATAATTTTAGGATTTACACTATTAAAATCATTTTCCCAGAATTTTTCAAAATCTCCACGAAGTCCTGACACCTTCATCAGGATATCATATATAGTGGAATTAGGGTATATAATATTATTTCCTAAAAATTCCTTCTCATCCATACCCAAATACCGAACAGCGAAAATACCCACAGCACCCGATCTACTAACTCCTGCATCACAATGAATAAAAAGAGTAGCTATTTCTTTATCTCTTAATACATCCAGGAAAGAAACAATCTGATGGGCCATATCCTCATTGAATAATGCGTGCTTATTCAACAATTTAGACTCATCTTGTTTTCGAATATCTTCAAAAACAAGAGGCAATATATAATGGCAATCCATAACATGTAACTCCTCTATCCTTTTCTTCGTCATTAAAATTTGAGATACATGAGAACATATAGAAATAATAGCGGAATGCTCCAAAGACCTGACAGTGTTAAGTAAATCTTCTACCGCTTGACGAGATTTCGTTATGACTCTATAAATCATTGATGGATCCCGTTATACGAGTAAACTTTAATCCTGCGTATTTTAGATAATTCAACAATTCAACATCCTTCGATACAATAAGGGCTTCAGTATTTGCAAAAGGTCCGGGTTTATATCCAATACCCTCAAAATTACCATCCTTATCAAATATGACTTTAATTTCTAAAGCACTATCAATATCAGCGTGTATTATAGGAGGCACTTTTTCACAATAACATTTGGGATCTATCAAAAAACAATCTGTAAATTTCTTACCAGGCCACACACCCAGACATTTGCATTTTAACAGAGTCTCCTCAGTAGCCTCTTTGAGTCTGAAACGATTGTAAACTACTGCTACCATACCGTTCTCAAAGGCACATATTACCGGAGTTCTCCGAGTAATAGGGAAACCACCTGTAAAATAGTCTTTTATTATCATATTATGCTACCTATATAAAAAGATTATCAAAATTTAAAATTCCATATCAAAATTTAAAATTCTATTTTTTAGATAATTGCCTAAAGTAGAAGAAGGTTCAATCTTCCTATTAATATCATGCACCACTTCACCATGAAAACGATGCACATTCAATCTTTCATCAACATTCACATCAACATTATACATATAAATATTGAGAACTATTACAGGTCCTGATATTAATGTAAAAGATATATTCTCACCCACAGAGCTATTAAGGATAACTGGCTGGCAATAGGTATCTATAAGTTTCGTCACTGCTAATTCTATTGCTTGTTCTGAGTTTTCCAGACGATGAAACTCAGTCATTTTTAAAAGTTGACAATAATAAGGCTGCTTTTTAAAATATATCTCAAAAATAGAATCCTTATAGAATTCAGTATCTTTTTCATCATCAAAATGCTTCCTTTTTGATAACCTTTTTTTACCAAGTATTATATCATATCTACCCATGTAATTGTTCCACTATCCATTTATAATTTTTTAGGTGCTCCCATAAGTTGGATCGTTGCCCCATAAAATTCATGAATTCTATAAGATCACATGTTACAATTATGCCTTCTAGATTATTATTATCATATATATAGTTTAACAAGCTATTTACGACAAAATCATCTAAAATAAGATCATCAAAAAAAGCAACCTTATACTGACCTATTTCATTGAATCTTCTAAAATCAAGAGATTTGAATTCTAAATTTTTGTAAAAGCCGGTTAAAAGTGCTTTAAAAAACTCTCTGTTATTATAATGTTGAAGATAAACCGGTAGGGGAGATACATGTTCTGATAAAGCAAACTCGATTTCTTTAATTAAAGCTCCTGTCTTTCCTGATCCTTTCATCCCTACTATAATCTTTTTAAATTTTCGTGGAGATTCTTTCTTTATAGGAAGAACCTTTTTCTTTTTTCCTGTTAAAGCTCCGTACCGACTCATTTAATGATTATCTCATGTATTTGCGCGGGAGATAATTTTACTCCTATGATATCTTTTATATCTCTCTGATATACTGCAACCTGTTTTAAGATATTCTCTTTTTCCACAAAAGGGTAACTCTTCCATAATGTCTCCCCACAAGGACCCACATCATAAATAGGGAATCGTTCTCCTCGTCTTTTTACAAAAATGTCATAGGTATCAAGAGGGGTGAGGTCATTCAAATTTTGAAGCTTTTCAAAAACTCTCTTACCAAAACACCAGGGCATTACTTCACCTGTCTTATAATTTACAATAATACACGCTGTCCTGAATATTCTGTTCTTCAACTTTTCACAACAGAGAGCTCTATGCCCCGTCACACTATTACAAAGAATATACCTGTCATACCAATGTACATAGGCACCTGTGAAGATACATAAAGGGTCTTCAACTATGATACTAATTCGAACTTCTTCATCTACATATAATTTAAAATAAGGGAAGTTTTTTCTAATTCTTAAAAAGTCAGAGACAACATCATCATTAAAGCCGAAGGTTCTTACAGATGCATCTTCTTTTTCAGGCTTTCTGTTTAAGGCGTGATCATAGCGGCTCATCAGACTTCGTATCAGGTCCTTCTACTTCTTTAATAATATCCTCGATCTGATTTTTTACCTCACCCCAGTTAAAGGTATCAGCAACACTAGCAAATCGAGCACGAATCCCATCCTTCTTTTCTTCATCCCAACCTACCCATTTAAGGAGATAATTAAGTTGCTCAGCCATAGTAGTAAGTAGATTGGTCTTCCTATAGAGTACATCTTTAATAAGTTCGGTAGACAGTTCCGTTTTTTCAGAGAAAGCATTATACATAGATTCTCTTAAAGCCTGTTCAATCTCCCTTCCCGATAAATTTTCACTCAACAGAGCTAAATCAGTTATATCAATATTTTTCGGATCCCTGTTCAATCTTTTAATATGAATATTATATATTTCCTCACGTTCAAGATGTTGAGGTAAATTGACAAAGAAGGTCTCATCAAAACGGTTTATCAATTCCGGAGGTAAGTACTGAATATTATTGGCTGTAGCCACAATAAAGACAGGCTTAGTACAGTCCTGCATCCATATCAGGAAACTTCCAATAACTCTGGCCGTGACACCTGAATCTGAAAAGGTTGACGATTGCATACCAGCTAGCCCTTTTTCTATTTCATCAATCACTAAAAGACATGGACTCATATTTTCCACAATGTTAAGGACACGCCGCATATTACTTTCACTGTCACCCACTCTTGAACTGAATATACGACTCGGATCAAAACTTACAACTGGAAGACCCCATTCATTCCCAATAGCTTTCATTATAAGAGACTTACCGCAACCAGGAAGCCCCACCAATAAAACTCCCTTTAATAAAGGTAATCCAAATTTTTTACCTTCAATCGTCCAACCGCCATAGGATTTCTGTATCCATTTTTTAAGCTTCTCCATACCACCTATATCATTAAAAGTGACATCAGTTTCCATCAAAGACAATAAATCTGTCTTAGCAATAGAGTTCTTTTTAAAATCTCTGATAAAATTGAGTTCAACCTTCTGGTATAAATGATAACTCTGAAGATAGGATTGCTCAATTTCATATGCTGTGAGCCCTTTAAGATTATTAACAACCTCTGGACTCGGTCTCTGATCACTTTTTAATTCCAGTTTTTTAATAACCTTCTCAGAGATCTCCTGAATTTTTTCTTCATTCGGAAGATCAAAAAACACGAGTTCACCAAGGCGCTCAAGTTGCTGAGGAACGAAAACCACCTGCGATACAAAAATAAGACTTACTGTAAAGTCTTCATCCAGTTGATACCTGGACAGTATATCTTTAATCTTTCTGATATTCTGTTTATCACCCAGTATCATATCAGCTTCCAGAAAAATGATCTTTACAAATTGATTACTATTGGGATCAAAGTGTCTATTCAATATATTATTAAGTACTTCATTATCAGCAATAGCTCTCCCATCTTTTAATACGAAATTACTATTAAGGAGTTGATGAAGAGGGACTAATCTTGCAAAAGTACTGCTGAATACTTGCCACTCATCTTTTTTATATGTATCTTTAATATACTTCAGTAATTCAACATCATTCTCAACAACAGTGAATATAAGGGGGCGATTTGCCCCCAGACAATTATCCAATGACAACATATTATTCCTATCTGAATTTAGATTTAACCACAGTAGATTCTACGACTTCCCAATTCTTTCAACTTTTCCCGACGTTCCTTATCATAGATATAATCAATAACAAACTCACTAAAAGAAACTGGAAAAAAACCCACAAAAATGCTACCATTAGTTCTAATTTTTACAACTAATTCATCCTCTCCGTAAGGAGTCTCCTGCTTATCATCAGACATGGATTAGCTCCTGGTAATATGCAGTTCTATTTCACCGTTGGCCAAGCGCTCTTCCCTGTACTTGTTACCTTCTTTAATGGCTTTATCTTTGAAAAAATTCACCATATATTCCTGGGTGATTTTGTCAACTTCATGTCTATTAGCACTATCACAAGATATCTTTCCTGTATTACTGTTAATGGTGATATTATGATAAGACCTGTTCAGTTGTAACGTATGATCATTAAGCTCTTTATAATTGAAACCCAACTGTTCCAAGGTATCCTTCATAATAAGCATTGATCTTATTTCACAAACCATTATAATTTGATCAGACATTTTTATCTTCCTTTCATATGAACGCTTTGAGTAACTGGCGGGTGATCTTTTTTAGTGCTCTTAATGATCTTTCCCGCTTCTTTAGCAGCTTCTGCCAGTTTATAGCACTGGTCGCTTTGTTCCAGACCCTCTATGACAGTCTTTCCACCTGGTTTAATTGTAATTTTTGTGTTTGGTAACACAGTCACACTCCTTTCAATTATGGTAATTTATCTAAATTTCTAAATTTTTCACTATATGCAAATTGATTATTGGGTAATAAAATTATCCCCCACTTCTTCATGAAAGCTTCCATATCCTTCTTATGCCATTCAGTAACACCAGAGGAGGCATTCAACCGATGCAATACCTGTGATCCCGGTTCATACCATACTTCCCATCCTTCAGATCTGGCATGATAACAATAATCTGAGTCTGAGTATAACAAAAACATTGATTCGTCCATGGGACCTATCTTTTCTACCATCTCTCTCCGAAACATGACAGAAGCGAAATTCACCCAAGTCTGTTTCTCGGGTATCCGGCAGTGACCCATAGAGACCCTTCCCCCTTTATGTCTTCCTCCTGGGAATGGATGAGGAAATGTTCCTCCATGACGAATTAAATCACAGTCGTCCGGATCTCTTTGCATTGACCCCACTATGCCTACCGAGGCATGATATGAAAAGCGGTATATAAGGGCTTCCTGAGCTCCTGGAAGAACTACAGCATCACTATTAAGAAGCCATATAAAGGGAGCTACCCCTTTCTGAATCCCATCATTTACAGCTTGAGTAAAGCCTCTATTAGGATTTGGAGGATTATTGTCTTCAATTATTAGATTATAGCCTGTACAATGTTCCTCAACAGAAGACACACATTTTTTAATCTCAACTTCATCTTTATAAGAAATAATAATTACGTCAGTAGTAATCATAATTTTCAACTCACTTTTTTTAGAATAGCCATATTTATTCAAGTGCATCTTAATAGTTTTAATGATCTGTTGTTAATTTTTTCATATGTAGGGTTCATTCACGGGAATCATATAAACTTCTGCCTTCCCTCCAAATTCTTTATGCTCTATAGTACCTTTTTTATACCGTTCCTTGAAAACTATGAAAAATTAAATATAGTCTCATAAGGTTTGTAACGGGCACCGTAGAGTCCCGTAAGAAATCGAGTCAATATGTTCCTGGCTGCAACTATATCTGCGTTACCCGAATGGCCACAACTCAGGCACCGAAACACCTGTCCTACTCGATTCCCCCTATTGACATGACCACAACCCGGACATTTTTGGCTGGTATAAAAAGGAGCCACAGTACGAAAACTAATACGATTAGTCTCGCAGGACTGTTCAAGCCTCTTTAACCAGTACCTATATGCCCAAGTGCCAATAGAACGCCGCATATTTTTACTCAAGCGACGTTTGAGTTTTGATTTATAATTCATGTTTTTTAGCTTCTCGACCACTACTAAATCAATCTGCTTGAAGTGTCCTATAAGCTCTTTCACGGTTTCATCGATTCTCTGTCTCATAGCTCTCCGGGCTTGTTTCTGACCGTTAGAACCATGCTCACATCTTTTGATTCTCTCTATTAAAGATTCAGTATCTAAACCGAACTGAGATCCGTTATTGAGAGACGCAAGAGCTTTGATACCTGTGTCTATACCTACAGCATTCTTACCTGATTTCTTAGGTCCTGTATCTACCTCAAAAGAGAGTTGTACATATTTTTCAGTAAGTATGTAAGAGTTCAGACGTTTACCTTGAGCGAAGAGTTTATTTATGTGCTTGTGAAACTTAACCGGGAGGTCCAGGATTACTTTTTCTCCTATGGATTGAAGATGGAGCCATGCATCGAACTCGGAAGAATCTTTCTTATCTTGTAGTTCGGCTATGGTGCATGATACATAAGCTCTACGTCCTTTATGAATTGGCATAGAGATTTTCCAGGGTTTATCCTTCCATCTCTTCTTTACAGCGGTAATCATGTCTATGGCTTCTCGGGCGGCTACTTTTCTTAATCGGGCACTGAGCCAGGTATCTTGTGGTAGGTCTACAGTATCTTTGAGCAGTTTAGATTTCGCTGGGGTACCGTTATTCCAGAAATGCTCTATAAAAATGTTACAGACCAGCCCATACTCATTGAGCACTTTTTTGAGTTCTGAGTATTTAAAGTCTGTAGCGAATTTCAGGCTACATTTGGAGGAACGGATAAGTTTCATAATTATTTTTCTTATTAGATAATTAGGATTTCATAGTTTTCAGTACTTTTTCATAGTTTATTGTTCAACAGTTCATACCCTTTCCATTTTCTTAATAGAGTCCTGGACATGTCATCCTTCTTAGGATAACCTAGACAATAAGCTATATAGGAGTATATTTTTTCTTCAAGTCTTTTTCTCCAATATTCCTTACATAATCGATATTCATATATTTTTTCACCTCTTTGTACTTGTTCCCAATATTCACACCTTACATTTAATCTAAGGACTCTCTTGTTTCCTTTTAATAAATTGTTCATAGGTAGTATAATTATCACCTCTCCAGTGTTTTTCAAAGCATTCTTTATCAGAAAAATGTGTTGCCGGTAGGTTACCATATCTAAGTGGGAAGACCTGTAAGAAATCTGCTTGCCATTGACTTCTAATTCCAGAGGCATCTACATGAGAAATAGAAATTAATTTTAGTCCATCATATTTTCCTGCAAAACCTATCATTTTATATTCCTTCCCTTTTCATTTAAGTTTTCTGAGGTCTCACCCTTTTATTCTTTTTAATAACATGTTTATCATTAAAGAATACCATCTTCCATACTATATAATACTGAGATTAAACCAAAAGCTAAAGGAAAAAATTATAAAAGTGATTCGGAAATGTATACTGCAGGTATTTTCCTATCCAGACCTACTATGGGATTCTTATTAAAAGAACAATCTTCATTCTTACAAAAGACTGCCGTTACGCCCATTTTCTGTTGCATAGCGTCATCAATTTCAAGTTCAGACTGACACTTAGGGCATTTAATAGGAACCATACATAATCCAGTATCAGGATCCGATGCCAAAGCCATACCTCATCATCTCTTGAGCCAAACGCTGCTTCATAAGGGTCACAGACATATACGATATAGAATAAATGGCTGCAATTTGTTTATTGTTGTAGCCTTTATAGAGTAACTGAAAAAGGTCTAACAATGTACAACCATCCCGTTCTATATTATTAATTCTGTTCCGTAGATCTTCTATATCGGGGGACTCTCCCATAATGGCTTTCAAATCATCGAGGAAGTTATAGGAAGCATCCTTTTTTTTACATTTTCTCTTCCTGAGAGAAAATCTTTTGTTATCTTTTGATTTTGAGAACTGCCTTTCAAAGTCTCTCAACTCAGTCCCTATACCATCAATACTATCAGAATCCTCATTATGCTCCATTATATTTCTGGCTTCTTCAGCAATAGGATGATTTCTGATAATTGATTCAACCTCATCGGCCAATTCAGCGGAAGGGTCACAGTCAGATAGTTGAAACCTGACTAGCCTATTCTCAGGAGCTTTCAAACAACTGATAACATGATTACGGATGATTCGGTAAACAAATGTAGACAATTTGCTTATAAACTGTTCACCGTGGAAATGAGGGTCATAAGATTCTATAATTCCATAGATCTTCATTTTTACATAAACGTCCTGTACGATATCACAGACACTACCTGGATACTGTAAAGATTGGCAAATCTGAGTGGTCAGGCGTTTCATATCAGGGTCATTTTTGGACACAAAATCGGCTAGATTATTGGTTTGGACCATTATCGACACTCCTAACTTTTTGAAATTCACTTATTTTTGATAGTGACTGTCTATAATAGCTTAAAAATTTTTGGCACACTATCAGGAATTGTGGGATTTCATAATTCCTTCAGTATAAACTATTTACAGAAAGTCACCAATATCTTTTTGATGCTTAAAATTAAAATAATCTTTTTGTAATAATCCGTCAAGACTTTTTTTCTTGACAGATGATTTAAACATCTCCTTTAAATACCGTGATATCTTGCCAAAGCTGTAAAAGCATCCACAGGAACCTCAATTTCACTCACTAAAAAGGAATTTCCATCAGGATCTTTCAATTTCAAAATTTTTTTCTGACTGATATAAGTATCTTTTTTCTCATCTGTTAAAAATTGTAAGATATTATTCAACCACCGCACATTACTTTTTCGACGATTCCGTATTGTATAGACCAAATCAGGGCTGTCATTGTCCAATTCAACCGTTTTAAAATCCGTTGATTCTTGCTGTTTTTCCTCTTCCACGGACTTATTTTTTTCCACAGTAGATTCCTCTTCAGCGGATTTTGGCTCCTCTGCATTTTGTGGTGCCTCTCTCTTCTTCTCACTATCTGTAGTGTTTTCAAATTCTTTTTTAGAATTTTCGGAGTTTCCTTTACAATTCTCTTTTGCCGCGGAATAACGGTTAAATTTACTACCCTCTGATTCAAATAAGGGCTCTAATAACCTTTCTTTTAATTCAGGAAAATCCTTAAAAAAATCTTTACTTACTTTCCATGAATTTCCATATTTTACATCTACATCCAAAGATATTTCCCATCCAAGTGTTCCTTTAATAATATCATCGAGTCTCATAATTTTTGAAATCTCAGGAACAAAAAAATCCAGTTTCTCGGTCGTAATCTCAAATACGAGCTCATCATGCATCGTTATAAGAACTTTAAGATCATCTTGAAAACCATTCCTATGAATCCAGCCGTGTAACCTTGCCATAACTATTTTCATAATATCTGCTGAAGCACCCTGAACCTGTGTATTAATAACACACCGATCACCATGAGCTATTAAAGCTTTATCCTTACTATCATAAAATCTATTCAAAGGCCGTGTCCTACCAAAAATAGTTCTTACAATTTTTGACTTCTGAGAGCGCTTAATCTCACCATTCATCCAAGACTTCAATTTCGGGACACCCGCAAAAAAAGTCTTCAAAATTCTACGAGCCTCCTGAAAAGGTATTTTTGCCTGTTGTGAGAGACTTCGCGGACCTCCCATATAGAGACTAAGGAAATTTACAGTTTTTCCAATCTTTCTCTCATCTTTAGTTACAGTAGTCAAATCAGTTTTATTACTGATAATACCACCCGTCGCCGTATGGAAATCAATCCCATTATTCAAGGCATTTATCCACGTTGTCTCTTTAGAAAGATTGGTTGCTACTCTCATTTCCTCATTCGCGTAATCTATAGCCACTATCGTTTTTCCCTCCCGAGCAATAATGGACTTTCTCATATCAAGCCATTTACTATGATCAGGTGGTATCTTCGGAATGGATTGAATATTCACTCCTGAAAAACCGTCCTCTTCTATACCCTGACCACCAGGAGATGAAAAACGACCGGTATCCGTTCCTGACTGATGAAAAGATAATTTAACAAAACCCTCTTCATCATGATTTCTCAATAGATTATTTATATAGGTATTAAGAACTTTCTCCAATTCCCTAAACTCTACTATTTTCTTAACAACCGGATAAACATCAGCAATGTCATTGAGTGTCGCCGAATCAGTCTTATACTGACCACTATCTGTCTTACCAGGAGCCTCAAACCCCAGTTTCTCAAACAATATTTTTCCCAATTGCAGAGGACTGGCCAGGTTGAATTCCTCTTTAGCTAATTTAAAAACTTCCCGTTTTATTTCCTCAATACGTTTTTCTGTTCTCTTCTGCAGGTCTTTAAGATACTCTACATCTATCCTGACCAAGTTAGACTCCATCTCCATCACTACAAAAACAACTCTCTTTTCTATATTATATATGAAGTTCTGAGCCCTTACTATTTCCTCATTCATGAAAAAATGATACAAATCCAGAGTACACACCGGGTCCGATGCCCCATAGATATACCCAATCTTAGGACTAACAAAATCAAACCGTTTAGTATTCTTAACAACTTCCTCAAACGTGAGCATACGTTGATTCAGAAGCCTGTGTGACAAGTTCTTTAATTTCACATCCTTCTGACCAAGATCATAACATCGGGCAAGTAGCATAGTATCTTCGAAACCTTTAAAATCATCTATTTCTACACCATAATTCTTTAAAAAGGTCATATCAAATTTAGCATTATGAAAAACAATTATACAGTTAGCACAGAGACGTTGAATCTCATCAAGAACATTTCCCTCAGAAAGATTACATTCCGGATCCTCTTTATGATTTATCGGAATATACAAACCATAGTTTGGATTATAGGAGAGACCTATACCAACAATTCTCTCAATAGGCTCTTTTCTACCTTTCACCATTTTGACACGAGTATTGAGTCCGGTGGTCTCCAGATCAAGAGCACACATACACTTATCAATAGCCATGTCTATAAATTCTTTTACTTCTTTTAAACTCTCTGCATATTTAAATTTACGCTCCTTCATCCAGGGCATATCTTCAGTAAGTTTCTGTACATTATCTCTCAAAAATTCTGAGAAACCCATATTCACGATTTTCTTCGCCATTACATATTCTCCACAAAAGTGTATATTTTCGATTCTAATTTTTCTGCATTTGCTATCACATCAATATTCTTTGACGTTTTAAATATCAAACCATCATATACAGCACAAAGAATATTATATTTCTCAAAAGGTATTTTATATTTCAACTTCTCTATATTTGCATTAATATTGGACAATATTGGTCTAATCTTAGGAACATCAGCCTTCTTTATATAATCCTGGTATGGTATATCAGGTCCCTCAGGTATATGTGATATATCCAAATGATATTTCATTATAATATGACTGAGAGCACCTCCATAACTTATCCCCAACTTCTCCATGATAAACCCAATCACATCAAAGCGCTTATGACACACCCAACAATAAGCTGACTGACTCTCCCTATAATACCGAGCTGAAGGTTTATTGTCTTTCCCATGAAAAGGACAACGAAACTGTACCTCATGAGCCTTATTAGGATTAAACACAAAATTCACATTATACTCCTGCATGATTTCACCAAGATCAATCTTTTCCAAAATCAAATCTTTTAATTTATTCGGATCTTTCATATATCAATGTCTGCCGATAACTCTTTTACACCTGGGTTAACATTTACAATAGCCATACCATCTTCTGAAGGAACACTTGATATAAAAGACCTTATTCGCCTTGAAGGAAAATCAATCGTCGCCTCAAAAGGGGAAAAAACCGCACCTCTTCTATGTTTTAGACAGGACAACTTCATTAAGCCACTCTTTTTCATATCATCTGTCATGAAAATAGCAATAATTTGATCTGAAGCACGTTCCGCCTCATTAGCATTTGATAAAGCTGTCAGTTTATATACACCATCGTGTTTTACTGCATCCTTCCAGCCCTCACGGTTAACCTGAAAAGGAGTGATAATTCTTAGGCCTTTACCCTCTTTAAAAGTCATAGCCAGATTTTTCAAGCTTTTAATTATATTGTTCAGATCAGTATTAAAATCGCCATATCGTTTATCCTTATCCTGTACCATCAGACCCACATAATCCACTATAAGAAAGTCCAGGCTCTTTCCCTGACCTTCCAATGTAGATGCATAATCATACACATCCATCTCAAGAGTTGAAGGTGTAGGAGTCTGTGTAGGCTGGTGTAAATAGATGGAACCGAATCCATCCTTCTGATGAAAATCTTCTGCAGCAAATTCAAAAAATTCTTGCTCTATAGAGCTTAATTCACCATACATCACATTTTCATAAGAGACTTTCCCAACCAATTTTTTATAATTTTCATTTTTATACCAATCAACATTACTGGTATGAAGCACATAGAACATATCTCTCATCTCTGCATGAGTCATCTCCATAGAAATAAACATCCCATTAAGCCCCTGCATCAAAGCATTGTAAGCCAAGTTTACCACAAAAGTCGTTTTACCCTGACCCACATAAGCAGCAACAATAAAAAGGTCTCCTATTTTTATGCCTTTAAAAACTTCATCAATTTTCTCAATATGGGTAAACATACCCATAATACTGTCAGGATCCCTCTTTCTCTTCCGATAAGCCTCTACCACTTCCACACTATCTACTTTACTTCTAATATCACTCTCAGTTTTTATTTTTACTTGATTTAATCGGAGTTCCCGGGAATTACTGCCAAAATATTGTATAGCATCATTTATACCCTTAAGTTTAGTCTTCTTTCTTCCTACTTTTATTTCCATTCCAGAACTAGCTATTGTCCATGTCTCCTGAGTGATCTTACCAAGTTTACTAACATTTTGCTCTTGATATTTCTCATCCAAAATTGCCCGATAACTAGAACCTATAAGAGGAGTCTCACGCACTATATCTCTTATAACCGCAAGAACTTCCTCATTACCTTCTCGCTCTGCTTTATCATTAATGTATTCAATAAGAGGTATTTCCCTGTATGCCCTATAATGGTCCTCTATCCAATGGTAGAGTTCAATATAGGGTTTATACTGAATATCTCCAGGAACACCCCCTCCAACTTTACTATGAACAAAATTTTTATAATTTGTCTGCAACTCTTCCAGGGGTATGGTTGATACACCATCTTTTCTGAAATCAATTATGGATCTAAATACTCTTTTCATTTTTTCGGTTTACTTTCCTTAATAGTGGTTCTTTTAAAATCAGCAGCCATACCTTGTGATTTTGTATCTCTCTTCCCTGGTTTCATTCCCGTTGGTTTTAACACCACCCTATCAAAATCATTCCAGACAAATTCTTCCAGATCCTTTGAATACTCATAAGTACATTGACCTAGCATAGCACTTAGATCCCCTTTCCCCCCTAGGCCTCCTGCTCGAGTAAAAGGGCAATAAAGCCATAGAGGTTTAGTACTTAAGACACGATTGTAAATTATCTGGGACACACAGGTGTTAAGCTGATTATTTTTCTCTCTCGTACCTAACATCACTACCAGAAGATCAAATTTATCCGTACCTGAAAGATGCTCACAAGTATCATCATCCTGTTTAACATAAAACTTCTGTAATAAATCAATTGAAGTACAGCAATATATTGAGGGATTGGGTACCGCAAATCTGTATTTCATTATAAGACTCTTTAAATGAAGACAGAAGTCATTATACTCCGTATTATATATAAATAGGAAAGAACTCTCTTTCGAATTCTCCGGATCAAACTTCAATTGCTGATCTATCTCTTTAAGAGGTAAATACTGATCACCAAGAAAACCTAACATAGGATTATTAGGAGATTCAGATACAGATTTTGATTTTGTACATAAGCACCATTCAATACAATCTATGGGTATCTTGTATAGCTTATGTGTTACAATATGAACCCTCTTACCTTCTCCATTACAAATAGGACAAACGTCACTCATTTTCACACCTTTGTTTAACGCTGACCTGTAATATTACTCCACAGAATATCACTAATATCCTTCCCTTTATTACACAATGTGGTATTTATATCCAGAGCTCTTACACCATTCAGATCAACTTTTTTCACATCTATGAATTTATTAGTAAGTATGTATTTAATTCCGAATTTCCTTAATTCTTTGTGTACATCTTTAAGAGATTCCCTCTCAGCATCAGGTATGGAAATAAAAAACATATCTTCTTCAGTTGATTTTAATTTCACCACCCGAGCCACAACACCTTTAACAGTTTCGATATCAAGATTTGACTTTTCAGACTTTGGTCCTTTAGGTTTTTTACCTAGCATCACGTCATAACGACTCATGCAACCTCTTTTGCATCTTCAAGTAATTCCTGATAAAGCATATCAACAACACGGTCATCGGTTTGAACAAAATCCAAAGCTCCTTCAGCTGTGTCACCTATAATCTGATCACTAAGATCCTTCTTATCGGTAACCTTACTGATTACACGAACATCAATTGTACCTCTATTAATTAAATGGATAAGAAGGATATGTTCCCGTATACTTCCTATACGCTGTGCCCTCCCAATAGTCTGAACTAAATCACCATAAGACCAAGGAGTATCATAAAAAAGTACCACACTTGCAGCCTGTAAATTTAGGGAAGCCGATCCCGCCGTCGTTATAAAAATGATTTTACAGTTAGGATCTTCCTGAAACCTAAGCCGGGCACTCTTCCTTTGCTGATCATCTTCATCCCCGGTAATTTTCACATAATTAAAACCACAACGCTCACATCTTATTTCAAGGAAATGAAGACCTTTCTTAAACCGGGTAAAGACAATGACCTTTTCATCAAGGAGTTCATCTTTCATCAATCGAATAAATTCTTCCTCCTTACTCGATGTCCCCGGTTCATTCAATAGGCCGGGACCATTACTAACCATTTGACAATACGTGAGAGCAGCCAGCTTACCTCTCTTCTTTCCTTCAGGTGATAGATACTTCTCATACTTCTCTTTCAATTCACTATGCCGCTTCTCTATCTTCTCACCCATGGCGCCGTTACGTATCTCATCACAAATTTCAAAATATTCATTCCTCAACCGATCCTCATAAAGTATCCCTGAGAGGGCCTCCCGGTAAAGTTCCTTCTGTTGTATATCCATCTCTAAAACAATTTTCTTAGATATTAACTTAGGCAATTCCGTAGCCACTTCAGCTTTACGTCTGATAAGGAAATAGGGATCGAGAACTTTTTTAAATTGATCTAGATTTTTATAACCTATAGTTTTAGGTATTTTTCTATTTTTACCATTGATCCTAAGCTCTATAAGTTTTTGCTTACAATAAGCAGTCCTGAAATGCGTTATCCTGCCAAACAATCCCGGCACTATAACGTCAAAAATGCCCCAGACTTCTTCCAGACCATTCTTTATTATAGTCGCTGAGAATCCATAAGCTCTTTCAGCGCCTTCAGCCACGGCTTTACAAGCTATATGAGTCTGTGTTTTATAGTTTTTAAAAGCAACACATTCATCCGCGATCATCATATAATGAGGTTCAAGAATTTGACGAATCATCTCATACTCCTTAACAACTGGAGCATAATTCATAATAAGCACATTCTCAGAGAAATCCTCATACTGTTGCTTACGAGCAGCGAAACCTTCCAGTTTTCCGTATTTCAGAGTAATAACCCGTGTCGATATACCCTGAGTAAATTTCTCAAACTCTTCCTGCCATTGAAAGGTTGCGGACTTCGGACATATAACAATCAATTTTAAATCAGGATTCCTCTCTAATAGGAATGTATAGGCTGCTATGCCTTCAAGTGTATTATGGTTTATAAACCCATTTCCGGTAAAGTTATGAGTCTCTGGAACATGGAAATCATAAAATTTCGATTGTTTTGGATTGATATCTTTTACTGAGTCAAAAAAGATATTTTTATCATAGACATCTTTTAAAAGATTGTAATTAGAAACTATGGAGGTTAAATTATGTTCATTAAGAACAGCAATAAACTCTTTCAAACCTTCATATGTTAATCGTCTTCTTTTATAAATATAAGCTTCAATTTTTTTCTTATAATTATAACCTACAAGGCCTTTCCACCCAGAGCCCTTAATCGAAAAATTCTTCTGATCAGGAAGTTCTCTCAGATGTCTTATTACATCCAACATAGCGTGGCTTATTAAAGAAGAGCCATTAGGAATAATATCATTATTAGTATTTCGTTTAATAATTAAAGTTTTCAGACTCTCTTGTTTTCTCTCTGAGACAAAGCCTATTTCTTTATTAAAAAGATCAATGTCTTTACCACATAGATAAAGAATCCAGTAAGGTTTCCTGCCTTTTTGAGTCTTAACTAATTTCTTTTTCCTTCTACATATTATTCCAAATGATAATAATAATATTTGTAATTGCTTTATAAGCTCTTCTGATTTAGAAGAACATGACACTATTTTATTAGAGACTTCAACACTACCATCACCTTCGAAATAACCTCTTAAAAAAGACGCTATAACAGACTTTCTCGATTTAAGTACAGAATGAGGAATCACTTGACCCCCCGACTTACCTTCTGTATTGACACCAAGATAATTAAATAATTCTTTAATTTGTAAGCTATTTATAATGACATTTAAATCATATGTCTTATTATTTCCAGTCTCTTCATAACCAAAAATATTTTTTAACAGTAATCTTATTCTATTTCTTATCTCATCATAATGTTGAGTTATATGAAGAGTCCATTTTTCAGGACAATTTCCTTCAGACACGTAATACCCCAAGAATTCTGCCAAATCCTCGTCAAGATAATCAGGAATGGTGTATTTATAGGACTGAACACTTTCATGATTAAAATCTATACAGTAATCTGTATCTGAAAATAAGCCTTTTCGATTTATACAAACATAATCACCTTTCTTTAACTCATCCAGTCTCTTATAGACTGCATTTGAATCTCCAGGACATAAGACAGGATGATGAGACAGCCCCGATAATTCATACCCATTATGGGTAGTAATATTTAGCCCCATCCTCTCACCACTATAATAAAGTAAGGAAGGTTCTGACATCCCCTCTAATGACAATACTTCAGTATTATCTAAAGGAATAAAAGTATCAGGTTCCATTTCTGATGTGACAAAATCTTTAATTTGATTTAAACCTTTGCCAGTCATTATATAGGTGTCTTCTGAGACACATTTGCCTAATCCCGTTTCATCTCCGAGTATCATCCTATTCAATAACATCAAATGAAGCGATCCCACTACCTGATAATATCGAAGTTTCGTCGTTTCTTTCAGAAATTTATTATTTTTAAAATCAGCCGTCTTTGATTTTCTAATTTCCAATAATTTGGGATAGGCAGACGGCACACCTACAAATTGTCTCGCCATAAGTATACTCCTGGTCTATACTATAGTACGTGATTTTAAGAGAATATTAAAGAAGATTTTTAAAGATAATTAATTTATTCTATGAACATTGATTGTAGGGGGGTAATCAGCTTCTATGGGCTCCTTAAATGTCTTTCTTCTTCATTATTTTATCTTTTACTTTAAAAAAGATCTTATCCTCAGCAGTAGCTTTTCTAATCTTTTCAGTGTACCCTGAACCATGGGTATTATACCACTCTTCTAAATATCCTTCACTATTTATGTAAGAGTCATTTGGAATGTTATAGACTCTTTTTAGCGTCTCCAAAGTGATTTCAACCATTTTATCACGACTAATATGTACAGTTTGTGAAAAATCCACTGAAATTTTCATCATTTCATTTCCTTTTCTGAGAATTAATTAAAGAGAATCATAGCCTTATGATATATTACTCAGTTTTAAAAGAATATTAAAGGAGATTTTTAAAGACAATTAATTTTTTCTATGAACATTCACTACAGAGGGGTAATCAACTTCAATGGGCTCCATTAGAGATTTCTTTCTTTCCTTCTTAATCGGGACAGGATGCTCTTGAATCTGCCTCATTATAGAGAAATCTTCCTTGATGGGTACAGTCTTTTTAAAAGGTCTACCGGTATCTTTCCGCTGCCACTTCCTCATTATATTGTAGCCATCGGTATAATAC
>Ga0307378_10002384_pt1 | contig 28905 bp, 24 predicted proteins | sample UN1MG_FD_202238 | JGI IMG/M metagenome (GOLD analysis project Ga0307378, IMG submission 202238) | Soil microbial communities from Risofladan, Vaasa, Finland - UN-1 | ecosystem: Environmental > Terrestrial > Soil > Coastal area > Acid sulfate soil | place: Finland: Risofladan, Vaasa | collected... | reverse complement strand
TTCTGGGTCGCCTACGTGGACTCGCAGGAGTGGGTGGTGGAGCCGAACGTGTTGGGGATGGGCACATTCGCCATCGGGGATTACATGAGCACGAAGCCGTACGTGACCGGGGCGGCCTACGTGAACCGGATGAGCGATTTCTGCGAGGGATGCGCCTTCTCCCCGATACAGAACTGCCCGCTCACGAATCTCTACTGGGCTTTCCTCGCCCGGCACGAGAGAACCCTGCGGGATAACCCGCGAATGAAGCTGCCGCTTGCGAGCGCACGTAGGAGAGCCGCCGCCCAGCGGCGCCGCGACGCAACGGTCTTCGATGTGGTGCGCGACGTGCTGGCGGAGGGGAGGCCGGTCGGACCTGGAGACCTCCCCTATAGGCTTTCGCATATTGAAGTAATGTGCGAAAGCCTACCAGCCCACCTGCTGTGCGTTTTGGGAGCTTCGCCGGGTTACTTCTTCCGGCGAAGCTCTGTAGGCGGGAAGGGCGACCGACGCGGGGGAGATGAGGGATGGACGCAGAAGAGGCCTATCGGCCGAACGAGTCCGACAGCGGGAACACAGCGTAAGAATCGACTGAGCGGGAGAGGCAGAGATGGCGTCTTCAGCGATAGACGAGAAGCGATACGGCGAGTACGACGTTCTGGTGGCGGGCGGGGGGATGGCGGGCATCTCGGCGGCGATAGCGGCCGCGCGGAGTGGGGCGAAAACGCTGCTCGTGGAGAAGGCGGGATGGCTCGGGGGGATGGGGATTACTGGGGCGACGGCGCTCCACAACTTCTTCAACATCTATGGGGCGCACCCGGGGGCGGAGCGGATGCGGGTGGTCGGTGGGATCGGGCAGGAGCTTGTGGACACGGTCCAGGCGCTCGGCGGCGGCATGGGGCACATCGAGCTGGAGCGGGGCGGTGAGTTCGTGAGCATGGCGACGATCGTCGAGCCGGAAACGTTCAAGCTGGCGGCCTTTCAGATGTGCCAGGAGGCAGGGGCGAAGCTCCTGCTGCACACGGTGGTGGATGAGGTACGAACGGGGGACGGACATGTAGAGGGAGCAGTGGTCTGGAACAAGGCGGGGCGGAGTTTGGTCCGGGCGAAGCAGTACGTGGACTGCACGGGGGACGGTGACCTGGCGGCCTATGCGGGGGCGGAGTGCGTGCAGTTCGCGGCGGACGATCCCGGGGCCTATCATGCGGGCTTCACCTTCCGGCTGTGCAATATCGATCTTCAGGCGATGGAGGCGGACCTGGAGCGGCGGGGGCTCATCTGGCACGTTGCCCATGCGGTGAAGCCGGGGATGCGCGAGCCGGATCTGGTGCGCATCGGGCTCGACGCGGAGAGAATGGGAGAGCTGTTCGGGGAGCCCGTGCTCTGGTATTTCTTCGCCACATCCGTGAGGCCGCGGGAGCTGACGTATGTGAACTGCATCAACTACGGGCCGAACAACGGGCTGGATCCCCAGGCGCTTACTCAGGCTGAGGTGTACCTGCGGGGGAAGATGTTCGAGGTCGCCAAGCTGTTCCGCACAAACGTGTCCGGCTGCGGGGAGTGCTATGTTGCGGGGTCGGCGCCTTCGGCGGGCCAGCGGCGGGGGCGGGCGGTGAGGTGCGAACACGACCTCACGCAAGACGACTGCACGGAGGGACGGAAGTTCGAGGACAGGGTGGCGTGCTTCTCGTTCATCGACAACAACCGCTATCTGGTAAAGGACGCGGGAGCTTACGACATTCCGTACCGGGCGTTGATCCCGAGGAATCTCGACAACGTGCTGATCGCAGGGCGGATGATGTCGGTCGAACTTGTGGCCCACAACAGCACGCGCAACACGGCCTGCTGTCTGGTGTGCGGGCAGGCGGCGGGCACGGCGGCCGCGATGGCCGTGGGAGCCGACGCCGCGACGCGCGCCGTCGATGTAGGCGCGCTCCAGGATCGGCTGCGGAAGGGCGGGGCGCTGCTGGCACCGGTGGCGGAGTCGGTCACAGGTTAGGGGGTCACTTGACGACATGGATCATGGAGAGAGCGCGGCTGGCTCCATCCTCCCCTACTCTGGCTCGGAGCGAGGATAGGGCCTAGTCTACCATCCTGATCCGGAGCGTATCTACGCGACCGGTGTGCAGATCGGCGACGCGGATGGCGTGGTTGTTCGTGTCGGCGATGTAGAGCGTGCCGTTAGCGAGGGTGAGGCCTGCCGGCTGGTAGAACCCGGGGAGGTCGCCGTCTGTGAGACCGGCTTCTCCAGTGCCGAGGAACGTCACTGCCAGGCGATCCCGAAGACCAACCCGTTTGATCTTGTTGTTATAGCTATCGGCGACGTAGAGGTACCCCTGGTTGCATGCGATCCCGAGGGGGCGCTGGAGGCGCGCTTCGAAGCCGGTTGCGTCGCGGTCGCCGAACTCGAAGAGGTCGCCGCCGACGATGGTCTCGACGCGCCCGCCGGAGTGCATGTCGGCGGATCGGACGGCGCCAACCTCACTGTCGGCGAAGTAGAGCTTGTCGCCGTCGGTCGTAAGGCCGGAGGGCTGGGCGAGGGCGGCGGAGAGGAGCGGCCCATCGATCCTCCCCTCCCGCCCGGAGCCGGCGTGGGGCTCCACGTATTGCGTGGCGATATCCATCCGCCAGATCTGGTGGGAGCCGGCCATTGCGATGTAGAGCAGGCCCTCGCAGACCACCAGATCCCAGGGGGAATTCAGTGAGGTGGCCGGGCCAGGGCCGCTGCGACTGGAGATGGTCGCCTGTCCGCCGGTGCCGGCGATGGTCTCGATCCTTCTGCGCACGAGATCTGCTCGTCGGATGGCATGGTTCTCGGTGTCGGCGATGTAGAGAACGTCTTCCTCGAGTGCGAGGCCTTGAGGGTGGTTGAAGGCGCTCGCACTGAAGTCGCCGTCCGTAAGGCCAGCCGTGCCGCTGCCGATGATGTCGATGAGGGTACTGTTGGCGAGAGACACGACAAGGATGCGGTTGTGATTTGTGTCGGAGATGAAGAGGCGCCCGCAGGAGGCGTCGGCGAGCACTTTGCCGGGAAAGGCGAGGACCGAGGGGGCTAGAGGGCGGCGCTCAGGGCTGAGGTCGAGCGGCCGGCGGTCCAGCTTCCCTTCTGCGTCGAACCCAGCTATCAGCTCGGCGATGGCACCGTCGAAGGTCTCGAAGACGCCCTCGCCGGACTTCTGGGAGACGACCCTTCCCGCGGGATCGATGAGGACGAGGGTCGGCCAGGCGCGGATGCCGTAGAGCTGCCACACCTGCATGGCGCTATCGTTGACGACGGGATGCTCGATCTCGTATCGCAGAACAGCGGTGCGGACGTTGTCGGTCTCGCGCTCGGCGAAGAACTTGCCGGAATGGACGCCGATCACGACCAGTGCGTCCGGGTACGTGCGCTCAAGCCGCTTCAGGTCGGGAATGACGTGCATGCAGTTGATGCAGGAGGAGGCCCAGAAGTCGAGCAGGACCACCTTGCCGCGCAGCTCGTCAAGCCGCAGCGGCCCGTCGGTATTGATCCAGTCAAGCCCCACAGGGAACTCAGGCGCTCTCGGCGTTCCTCGAAGAACAGCCATCAGCCTTGCCTCACGTCTGGTTGTCTCCAGCGACAACGCGAGTCCCAGCGGGAGCGCGAGCGACACTGCAATCGCGACAGTGTACCACTCTATTCGTTCCACTCTTGACGGGGCGATTCGGGGCGGTTTGCGCGACATCGACGCGAGAACCGGCGATAGATCCGGTTGCTTGATTTGGATGGCATTATCCCTTGTGCCGGTCCGGGGATAGGTCGGGCCGCGTCTTCTATAGAGTTTCTTGCATTATGGTTAGGAGCACCGATAATGCAAGAAACCCTACCGCGCACGGCGTGAGGCTCACACAGCAGATTCTCTTGCATTACGGTCGTAACCGTAATGCAAGAGAATCCGTAAGTGGAGCACCAACGGCGCGTCGGAATATTGGTTCTGGACCATCATGCGCACAGGGAGGGAGTGATGGCGAAACTCAAGCCGGGTGATAAGACCCCCGGTTTCTCGCTGCCGGATCAGAAAGGGAAGAAGGTGAAGCTGACCGACTTCAGGGGGCGGAAGCTGCTGGTCTACTTCTATCCGAAGGCGATGACATCTGGATGTACGAAGCAGGCGTGCACTGTGCGCGATCATCGAGAGGACCTGTCCGCGCTCGGGGTGGCGGTGGTGCAGATCAGCCTGGATGAGCCGGAGCAGCAGAGGAAATTCGACGAGACGTACGGGCTGGGATTCGCGCTGCTGTCTGACGCGGATCATACAGTGGCTGAGGCGTAGGGCGGATGACGACTTGCGCTTGCTCTCCGGCAGTGGGCTAAATGCTGCCCCTGGAGATCAGAGCGACGATCGACCAGACGCCGCCGTTCAGGAGATCTCCGACAATGAGGCCAATGGCGAGCGGAATGGTGTGGCGATAGAGACGGAGTCCGCCATACCGAATGACCAGCGTCTTGGCGGCCCAGCCGATGAAAAACGGCATGTAGTACCAGTGTAGTCCCCAGCACATGGCGGCCATGTAGCCGATGGGGTGGAAGGGCCACCACCAGAACCGAAGCCGCATCACGCCGAGGAAAACGGCGACTGCGGCACCCGCGAGAATGGCTGTGATGCCGTTAACGTCTGTCTCCGATGGGTCCGTCACCGGGACGAGGATGCGGTTGCCGTCGTTGATGCTTTGATGCCCGAGCCATCCGCTCGTGCCGGCCTTCAAACCAAAGAAGCCGTGGTGATAAATGCCGCGGAGGAAGAAGAAGATCCCGACGGTGAGGGCGAGCAGGAATGCGACGACCAGGACGGGCGTGAGGCGGCGGACGTTGATGCGGGCGGCGTCGGCGATCTTGAAGGTCTCGAGGGCGTTGCCAGTCACGACCTCGTAGGAATAGCCGAAGCCGGGGAAGAACGACCAGCGGGTCGAGATCATAGCAATGAGCTCGCGAGTGCGGAAGACAGCGCTGCCGAAGGGGACAACGACGGCGTTTTGGATCTCGAGGGGAAACGGCAGGAACCCGAGCCCGGTCTCGGCGCGGAGTCTTGCCCACATCATGTAATAGCCAACCAAGAGAGCCATGAGGAGGAAGCCGACGATGGGACGGCAGCCGGCCGCCCAGCAGAAGTAGACGAGACCGGAAAAGGAGATCGCCAGGCCTGCCAGGGCCATGCGATAGGAGAGAGGCTCCCCGGCGTCGGCTTCGCGGGAACCCGGGGAGAGCGCTAGTCGGAGGGAACGAGCGAGGTGTCTGCGGGCGATCCAGAGGACCCATATTCCGAGGGCAAGGATGGCGCCGCCCCCCTGGTAGCGCGGCGCTGGGAACGTGCTGTCGAACCATTCCTCTGGGCGCTGAGGTTCAGCTCCGGCGGCGATCGCGAAGACGGTGAGAGCGACATCGACGAGCCAGAAGAACCAGGCGGAGAAGGAAAGCTCCTTTGGGATGAGATAGGCAAGGGCGATCATCCAGGGCCAGAGGAGCAAGTCGATCTCGCCCAGGCCCGCGAGAGGGCCGACTCTCTGCCACTGTAGGATGGCAACAGGGCCAAGGGGGATGGCCGGTACCGAGGGCACTCTCTGGGAGAGCCCGTTCGTGAAGTTGAGGGCAAACGAGACGATCACTCCGATCCAGAAGGCCCACTCCATGGGGATCCGGGCGGCGCGCCCGGCCTGTTTGGGGTCGGGATCACGCACCAGCTCGAGAGGCACCTGAGCGAGGGGGAAGCTTAGCCTCTCGCTGCTGATCCACTGACGCTGAAGCAGAGCGATGACGCAGAGGCTGGCGACAAAGAGACACACGGTGAAGAAGCTCCAGGCGGCCAGAGGCGTCCACCAGAGAGACCACGGGACCTGGGCACGCCCCTCGAAGAATCCCTCGACAGCGGCTATGTCGGTTGGGGCAAACCAGGCCGGGACCTGATCGAGAAAGGCTGTCTGCCAAATGAGATTGGCGCGCGCCATGTAGTAGTAGGCGATGCTCTTCACGAGCATCCAGGCCATGATGCTGTGGCTGGCCACCGGGCCGCCGACGAGCAGGATGGAGTAGATGACGAGCAGCTCGCGGCGCGTGAAGCCGAAGCGACGAAACAGCGGGGTGCTCATGAGGGCTGCGAGGAGGAAGAGAACCACAACCGGCGCCATAGCCGGAATGCCCGCAAAGAAGGCGTTCTTGTTCCAAGCCAGGTCCACGTAGAAGGCGGCCGGCACGAGTAGCACCAACACGATGAGGCCTGCAAGAACCGCCGGCCAAGTCACTCCACTGCGCTCTGCGCGCCGCAGGGTCGCGTTCCCAGATGGCATGGCGTTCTTCTTCCATCTCCTGCCTCCGGTCCCTACTGGCATTACAGATTATGGAGGAGGGTGGCCGAGAACCTCCGCGGAAACAGTCACACCTGGAGGGCGGACCGCCTGCCGCTGCTTGAGTCAGTGCGGTCGAAGCGAGCCAATGGGAAGGCGCTCCGGCTGCCGCACAGAACACATGGCGGGATAGGTCTGAGAGAAGGAGCACGAGATGCCACAGCAACTGCACTGGGGAATTCTGGGGACGGGGCGCATTGCCGCCACCTTCGCCGAAGGTCTGGCCGACTCACGGACGGGCGAACTGGTCGCGGTGGGCAGCCGCGCGAAGGTCTCGGCAGACACATTCGGAGATGAGCACGGCATCCCCCGGCGGCACGAGAGCTATGAATCTCTCTTGGCGGACGATGCAGTGGAGGCCGTGTACATCTCGACGCCCCACCCCATGCACGCGGAGTGGGCGATCAAGGCGGCGGAGGCGGGGAAGCACATCCTCTGTGAGAAGCCGCTGGCGCTGAATCACGCGGAGGCGATGGCGGTCGTGGAAGCTGCTCGGGCAAACGACGTCTTCCTGATGGAGGCGTTCATGTATCGCTGCCATCCGCAGACGGCGAACCTAGTGGAGCTGATCCGGGAGGGGGCGATCGGGGAGGTGCGGGTCATCCAGGCGACGTTCAGCTTCAACGCCGGGGAGAACTGGGAGAGCCGGACGCTGAAGCACGAACTCGGAGGAGGGGGGATTCTCGACGTGGGATGCTACTGCACGTCGATGGCGCGACTGGTCGCGGGAGCCGCGGTGGGAAAGGCTTTCGAGGAGCCGGCGGAAGTCAAGGGGACAGCGCGTTTAGGGAAGACGGGCGTGGATGAGTGGGCGGTCGCCTCTCTGAGGTTCCCGAGCGGGATCGTGGCCGAACTGGCGACGGGAGTGAGGGTGGACCAGGAGAACGTGGTGTGGGTGTACGGCTCGAAGGGGCGGATCCTGGTGCCGTGGCCGTGGATTCCCGGGCGAGAGGGGCAGGCGACGAAGATCCTCGTCTACCGAGAGGACACGGCGGAACCCGAGGAAATCGTCATCGAACCGGCGGGGTGGTTGTACGGGCTTGAGGCCGATACGGTGGCGCGGCATATCGAGGATCGGCAGGCGGCTCCGCCGGCGATGACGTGGGACGACACGCTGGGGAACATGAAGACGCTGGACGCGTGGCGCGCGCAGATTGGGCTCGTGTACGATATGGAGAAGCCGGAGGCCCAGACGCTGCCGGTGCACAAGCGGCCGTTGTCCGTCCGCAGCGATCATGGGATGCAGTACGGGCAAGTCGCCGGGGTCGACAAGCCGGTGGCTCGCCTCGTGATGGGGGTGGACAACCAGCCCAATATGCCCCACGCGGCCGTGATGTTCGACGATTACTTCGGGCGAGGCGGGAACTGCTTCGACACGGCCCACATCTATGGGGGAGGCCTCCACGAGAGGCTGCTGGGTCACTGGCTCAAGAACCGCGGGATCAGGGATCAGGTCGTCATCATCGGCAAGGGCGTGCACACGCCGTTCAACAGTCCAGAGCACTTGCGGCCTCAGTTGGCGGAGAGCCTCGAACGGATGCAGACAGACCACGTCGATATCTTCATGGCACATCGGGACAATCCAGAGGTGCCGGTGGGTGAGTGGGCGGAGGCGTTCAACGAACTCCTTCAGACCGGGTGGATTCGGTCGTACGGGGGATCGAACTGGGCTCTGGAGCGGGTGCAGGCTCTGAACGAGCACGCTGAGTCGAAGGGTCTGGTAGGTATGGCGGTGGTGAGCAACAATTTCAGCCTGGCTCGTATGGTCGACCCGGTGTGGTCGGGATGTCTGGCCGCGTCGGACCCCGAGTCCCGGACGTGGTTATCGAGAACGCAGATCCCGCTGTTCGCCTGGTCCAGCCAGGCGCGGGGGTTCTTCACCGAGCGCGCGCGCCCGGATGACACATCGGACGCCGAGCTGGTTCGGTGCTGGTATTCGAAGGACAACTTCGCGCGGCAGGCAAGGGCGAAGCAACTTGCGCAGAAACGAGGGATGCTCCCGATCAACATTGCCCTTGCCTACGTGCTGCGTCAGCCTTTCCCGACGTTCGCGCTGATCGGACCGAGGACCCTGTGGGAAACGCGCGTGTCGATGGATGCATTGGGGGTCGATCTCAGCCCTGAGGAGGTGAGGTGGTTGAACCTGGAGGCTTGAGCCTCCGTCTGCGTCCTCCAGGCGCCGGCCTCGCCGCTCGCCTAACGGGGACTCGGGTGGGGGGCCGCGGCTGGACGGGTGCGTGGAGCAGTTGAGGGTGCGCCTGTTTGCCGTCGATAGTTCGTGACAATATTCACAAGGTTGAGGTATCTCTCACGGAGGCTTAGGGGTCGGGCTACCCACGTGAAGCAGAGGAGACGGCTGGTACGGCTGACCAACGTGGCGGAGGCGTTTGAGGGTTCGGATACCGAGGTCAGGGCTGTGGGGCCCGCCGACAGAGTGAGCGACGTCCTGTTCTTCGGCCGGGAATCCTTCTGCTAACAGTGATCACGGAGGCGTCCGTGCTCCGGGCGGCGGAGATCGCCGGGGTGTCGGCCGTCGTGTTCGTGCGGGGAAAGCAGCCGTACGAGCGGGCGATTGAGCTGGCGCGCGTTCTCGATCTTCCGGTGATGCTCACATGGCATTCGCTCTACGACACGTGCGGCCGGCGGGTGGGGGGGAGGGGAATCGACACGAGATGCTGCGACTGTTTGCGAATCTGATCGATAATGCGGTGAAGTACAATGCGGAAGGCGGGGCGGGTTGGGGGCAAGACGACTGACGGGTATGTTGCTAGTCAGAGGAGCGCTATGGGGCCGGCATTCCGCGAGGAGCTGTCGAGCGTTTGGGCGAAGCATTCTACCGGGTGAAGACTGCAGTTACGGTGCAGATAACCGGCATCCGGCTGGGGCTTTCAATCTGCAAGCCGATCATAGCGACGCACAACGGGCACCTGGAGATCGAGAGCGACGAGGGAAAGGGGAGCACATTCAGGCTGTTGCTGTCGCGCAGGGGCGGCGCAACCGGCGGAGCGGATTGAGGTCTGGAGTCTGGAAGGGTTGGGGCTGCGGGCGACGTGATGGTGAGGAAACAGGCCGAACGACTGGGACCCGGCGCCTCACCTTCGGTTGACCGGCATGAGAATATGATTCGATGGTGTGAGGAGAGCAAGGATGGGAGATGCTGCTGGTAAGAAGGTTCTGATAGTGGAAGACGATCCGGACACGGTGGAGGCGGTGACGCTGGTCCTCGAGAAGAACGGGTACGACGTCTGCTCGGCACCGAACGCTGAGGAGGGCCTGAAGAAGGTGAAGTCCGAGCGCCCCGATCTGGTACTCCTCGATGTCATGATGCCGGCGGGCACGGAGGGATTCCACTTCGTATGGACACTTCGGCAGGACCCTGACATGGAGTGCCGCGATATCCCCATCATCGTGCTGACGGCCATTCACGAGAGCAGTCCTTTGAGGCTCTATCCGGACCAGGCCGACGGGACGTACGGCCCCTACGAGTATTTGCCGGTGCAGGGGTTTTTCGACAAGCCGGTGGATATGACGAAACTCCTGGCTGAGGTGAAGCGCCTGCTGGAGGGGAAAACAGAGCCTAAGGAAGAGAAGTAGGCGTGGTTGACGGCTTCCGTCCTTTTGTGGGGACGGATGGGAGTTGTCGCTTTCGCTGCGGGGAGGGGCTAGCGGCCCAGGCGCAGGACGTAGCTGGAGCCGCCACCGCGTAGGGTCACGCTGTCGTTCTTGATCTCTTGGACCTTCAGGTCGTTGTCCAGCCAGTCTCCCGCGCGCACGACGTAGTGCTCTTCGCCCCAACGCAGCACCGCGGTCGAGGGATTTCCAAGGATGACGCCGGCCAAGTACAGCTGGGATGTCCGATGGGCGGTTGACGAAGAGTCAGGCATGGGCGGAAGGAGCGCAGGCCTATCGTTTGGCCGGGACGTGGTGGGACTGGGAGCTGCTCCGCCGTGACGCCGCGGCGGGATGATGGGACGAAAAGGATCGTCCTTGGGCGGGTCGACAGGTGTGACGAGAGCTGCCAGCCGAAGTGTGGGCGAGGTCGCGGTTGGGCTCTGCTGGGGATTCTGAGCGGCGCGGGCGGCGGCCTGGCGGCGCTCTCGACCCTCCTGCTCAGCCTTGTGGGAGCGGGAGATGCCGGCAAACCTGATGCCGATGAAGACCCAGAGACAGCCGAGGACGGCGACCAGGAGGATGACCTTAACCCTGTCTTTGCTGTCGTGTCTCATCCCTGGCCTCCTTCGTTAGTCTCGGTGCCGCTTTCGCTTGCAGCCAGCTCGGCGCCGGTAGCGGTTTCTTGCTGGGCCTCGGTCGCGGACGCCGGTGGCTGTCCTGCGTTCGTGACGAGATACAGGTCGATGGTGATGTTTCCGTTGACCCGTGGGTAGCCGCTGCGTGTGTCGGTGGCGATCTCGACCCGCTCGACGGTGAGGAGTCGCTTATATGCCTCGAGCTTTCGCAGCAAGTAGAACGAGGAGAGGAAGGTACCGGAGTAGTTGACGGTATGCGGGACCTTTTGGATGACGGGCCGGGGGACGTTGGGGTCCTCGCCGGCGGCGGGCGCCGACGATCGGGAGCCGCCCTTCTTTTGGTCCTCGGCGGTTGTTGACGTGGTACGGCGACCAGTGGAGGCGCGCCGGACCACATTGAGCGTATTGCTGGTTTCCTTGCAGAAGTCGATGAGGTCGCTGAGGAAGAGCTGCTCCTCGTCGGCTCCGAGGATGCCGAATTTCTCGTAGCGCGACTCGCCGGGAACGGGAGTCCCCGCGATGCTGGCATTCTCGATTTCATTGCGCATGCCCTTGAGCTGCTTGCTGGCCTCGGCGAGGTCTGCTTCGGTTCGCTGGAGCCTGGCTGTCCTCGGAGAGACGATGAGGAAGAAGCAGAGCATGCCCCAGACGAGGATCGTGGCGACTGTTGCGAACTGCGCGTAGCGTCTGATCCGGTTTTGGGGTGTCATTCCGTGGCCTCTCCTTCGCTCCCGGTGGTTGTGCTGATGGCGGCCATCGGGGGGGGCTGAATGCCCCGCAACAGAGTGGCGTTGACTTGATGGCGGATGATGACGGTGCCGGGCGCGTAGGTATCGTCCTTGCTGAGAGATCCGAGCCGAACGTTGGTGAGGTAGGGAGAGCCGCGGAGGGACTTGATGGCATTGGGGATGGTCTCCCGGTTGGTGGCCAGTCCCGTGAGTGTGAATTTGCTGCTGTCGGGGGACGCGAGGCGGGTGAGCCACATGTCCCGCGGCAGGCGCTCGGAAACGTCCACGAGGATCTGGGACCAGCGAACCGCCCTTTCGCGGGCAATGCGGGCCGTCTGACGCTCGATCTCGCTATAGAGAGCGAGGTCGGTGGCTTGCGCGGCGCGGAGTGCGTCCAGTTCAGGTTGCAGTCTTTCCATTTCGGCTTGGGTGGAGGCCAAGCGCTTTTCCTTCAGCGCGATTTTGTTAGCGAGCGACCAGCTCCAGAGGATGGCGGCCACCAGGAGAAGGATAACGCCGGCAACGCCGAGCTTTATGTATGGCCGCACGGGCCGCCACATGGTGCTTGACGGGGGTATGAGGTTGATGGGGAAGAGCAGGTCGTTTTCGCGCAGGGCAGAAGCGGCGCTGCCTCGGATGAGAGCGAGGGTGAGGGCGCGGGAGCTGACGGCGGCTTGGGCGTCAACTCCGGAGGGCAGCTGGACGGTCTCGTCCAGGCGGCCCAGTTCAACGGGAAGCTGGAGCTGCTCCGCGAAGTGAGAGACGATGAGGTCCGCTTGGGGGTGATCGGCGGACAAGATGATACGTTGCACGGCCGATCGGGGGAACTGGTTCTGGAAGAAGCGGAAGCAATGGTTCAACTCGGAGTAGAGCTGAGGCGGGGCCGTGAAGGGATCGCCTTCGGCGGGCGGGGGGGTCATCCAGTCGCCTTGATCGCTCTGCTGGGGGAGGCCCGTGTTGGCGCTGTAACAGAGACGAAGGACTCCCTTATCGAAGATCATGACATCGGTCTTGGCTTTGCCGACGATGGCAAGGGCCACGACGTCGGATGTGGAGAGGTGGTCCCAGTAAGCGTTGGCGACGGTCACCGCCGGGGCCTCCACGGAGATCAGATCGAGGCCGGCCGCGCGAGCGCATTCCTGACACTGATCGACGTTGGCAGCGCGAGCGGCGGAAAGCAGGACGTTGGACATCGGGTTGCCGTCCTCTTCGAACTCTTCCACCGTGGCGCAGTCGACGTTGACGCTGTGCTCAGCGAAGACCGCGTAGCGCTCCGCCACCGAGCGGACCGCTCCCAACGTGTCCTCCGCCGGCATAGTGGGGAGCTTGATGAGCTGGGTTATCGCGCTCGCCTCCGGCAGGACGACGACAGCGTCTCTGGCCGAGACTTGGTTCTGGCTGAGGAATTCGCCGACGGCGCGCCCGAGGATTTCGCCGCTCGCGATCTGGCTGCCGTCGAAAGCGCCGGCCGGAGGCTCGATGTCTCCGAGGGCGGAGACGTGGAGCTGCGAGTCAACGAAGTGGGCCTCGGCGAGCGTAATGTGCTCGGGGTTTAAGACTATTGCCAGGAACGGGGCCGTTTTCTCTGCCATTCCTCGACCTTTCTGGATCTACTTGTTTCGCAGACGTGCTGCTGAGCGCAGCTCAGCGACGTGGGAGCTGCGCTCCACGTGGAGAAGGACTCTGACGCTGTAGACGGCGTCGGCCGAAGCGGCGGGCTGGCCGTCCTGGTCGAGATACTCGAACTGCATTTGGGAGACATTGCTTGCCAGGGGCACTCCTCCGGAGTAGTTGCCCGCGCTCTCGCCCAGGTAGCGATACAGGGTGCCCTCGCTCACCCAAAAGCGGCAGTTCTTGCCATCCTGGTCGATGAACCAGATTCTGCCGGGGGAAGCGTCCAGGACCTCCGAGCTTCCCCGGAGCTTGGAAACCATGTTGTCGATTGCGACCTGGGCCTTCCGATTGACCTCGGTCTGGAGACTCGTGGTGTTTTGAGTCTTCACCCCGGCGACGAAGATGCGGTGCACGCCCGCGAGCACAAGGAGGCCGACGAGGAGGCCGACCAGCAACTCGATGAGCGTGAACCCTCGATCCGCGCCCGCACTTCCTAGATTCCTCATTCTGAGCTTTAGGTCCATCGGTTCATATTCCGAAGGGCATGAGATACGTTGTCAACGTGGTGACGGGGCGGTCGCCGCCGGCGCGGTAGACCGTCACCGCCGCCTTCTTCATTCCGGAGTGCTGACTGTCGTCCGGCCTGATGGTCTCGACCGTGACCTCGACCTCGAAGAACGAGTCTCCAGGCCTGAGGTCAGCGGGCTCCCGCGGCTGGCTGGCGAGCGCAGCGAAGCCCGAACTGGAGCCAAGAACCAGCGCTTTGAGCTCCTCGGCTTTGTCGCGGGCGATGCTTGTGGCAGCGGCCGTGATAGACGATTCGCTGGTCGAGACGAGAGCCTGAGAGAGCCCCATCATGACCGGCAGCAGCACGAAGGCCATGAGCGTGAGGGCGACGAGCACCTCGACGAGCGTGAATCCCGATTCCCCCCGAGATGTGGTCTGTCTCATACCGGACATGTCAGCGCTCTCGCCAGGTTCGCGGTATGGGCTGCATCTCGCCGCGATCGGGCTCCCGGAACCAGGGCGGGGGACTCTCACCGGGGTTGTACTGGCAGTCGTCAATGTTTATGCCATACCGGGTCAGGAAGTTTCCACCGAGCGTCACGTCCGGTGAAACGACGCATCCCTCGATATTGGATGCCTGGCCTGTGTAGCTCTCGCCGGCCCAGACGATGCCGGACACGCGCAGCCTTTCGCGGGTGTCATCGTCACCGACGCCTTGGTCTCGCACGAGGACTTCACCACCGGCAATGAGGGCGGGGTAGTAGATGCGCTCATCGCAGGGCGCGTCGGGATTGGCGACCTCGGGCTGGATGGAGGCGTCCTCGACGCCGTAGAAGTAGATGTTTCCGGTGGCGACGAGGGTGCCCTTGATGTGGGCGCGACTCTTGACGTGGATGTCGCCGTGGACGAAGAAGTTGCCCGTGAAGTCCCCGCCGGTGAAGGTGACGGTGAAGCGCTTGTTGCTCGAGTTGCAGACGTAAGCGTAGGGGTTATACTCGCCATACCAGTCGGGCATGAAGGTATTCGTGTCGTTGACGGCATGGCCGTCGGCATCGTGGGCGGTGTAGTCGAGGGGAGTCGAGGGGGAGGAGCCGTACCAGAACGTGTGCCTCTCCGCCAGATCGCCCGTAACTTCGTCATCTGGGGTTGCATCCACGGCGACCGAGGTAAAGGCGCCCAGCGCGGACTGCTCGGGCCACCGCGGGTCGGCCACGCCGTCGCCGTCGGGATCACGCGGGATCAGCTCCTTGGTGACGGGGTCGCAGGTCTTGTCGTACTGCACCCATTCGTGCCACTTGTCCCACATGGGTGAGGGCAGCATCGCGCCGGCGCCCGGGCCGTTGGGGTTGTCGGTGAAGTCGGTCGGGGCGCCCTCCACGCCGTCGATTTCTATGTCGCCGTTGCCGTTGATGTTGGCGTACTCGGGCGGCTCCATGCCTTCCACGTCGCTGTCGGAGTAGTAGACGTGGTTCCAGGCCCAGTCGCCATCGGTATCGAGCCTTGTCTCGACGGTGCGGCTGACATTGAAGACGGTGCCGGGAAGGCCAGTGTTGACGGTGCCGGTGGAGGTAATCGTGACCCAGTCGTCCCGATTCGGGTCGACGGCCCAGGTGACGTGGTAGCTGCCGGCGGCGCCGCCGTTGGTGAGTTCGCCTTCATAGGGCTGCGGCGGCGGGTTGTCGACGCCCTGAACGCGCCAATCGGAGATCATGGCGTTGACGCCGGCTTCGGCGAGGTAGAGCGCCTGGGTGTATTCGTGGCGCGACCCGGAGAGAAGCTGGGCCGACATGGCCATGGTGAGGATGGCGACGAGGAGGATGGCTATGACGAGTATCACCATGAGGGCGGCCACGAAGGCGAAACCGCTCTGCTTACGCTTTCTCTTGTCTATCAGCATACTCGCATCGCCCCTTTCGAGGGAGCGTCGGGCTCTGAGGCCCGAGCTCACAGCGATCCATGCCCGGAATCCGGCACGGGGCACGTGATGCTAATCCCCTCCGGGCCGGGGTTTGCGACCGCGTCATAGGCGTATAGGTAATGATAGCTGTTGTCATCGTCGAGGGGGCAGCGCGGCTCCTCAAGGAAGTATGCGCGGTCCCCGAGGAACTGCTCGAAAGCGGCCTGATCGACGGGATAGATGTGTTCTTCGGTGACGGAATCGCGGTTCTTCGTCCAGTAGATCTGGAGGGTGGAGTGGATGGCGCGCATGTTGTCCTGGCAGGCGAGCTCGTCCGCCGCCGCTTTGCCGCGATAGACGGAGAGGGTGGCGATGAGCATGAGCACGGCGGCGAGGAGGATCACCGCCAGGAGCTCGGGCAGCGTCCAGCCCGACCGGCTGCGTTGGGATGGGAGAGTCTTTGCTATTCGGTTGGTTCCGCGCAACGTCGTTTCCATCGCACGACCTGTGCGGCGTACGTGGCCGACGTCCCCCCGCCGTCGCCCTCACGCGCTACTGGTGATTGAGAGCCGTCTTCCAAGAGCCCTCGAAGTGCTCCTCAACGTTCAGCTCAACTCCGACTTGGGGGTTGCCCGGAGCCGGAGCGCCACCCGCGCTGCCATCCTGCAAGACCGGGGCTAACTCGTAAGAGACTCCGAACGGGCACTCGGGCACCTCGGTGAGAGGCGGTGCGATAACCCACGAAGGTGCCGTGGTCTCGCACATCTCCTCCACCGTCGCCGGCCAGACTCGGTTCCGGGCGAAGAAGGCCTCACAAGAGGTGTTGACGATCTGAATCTGGGCCTGGCAGCCTCGAACCCGGGAGCGGTAGACGGCGTGAAAGTACCGCGGCAGGGCAATGACCATGAGGGCGGCCAGGATCAGAATGACGACCAACAACTCGACCAGGGTGAATGCCCTCGATCGAGCAGGAGCTTTGCAGCGTCTTACCGGGTAGGTTCTCGCCATTTCTCCGCGGCTCCTCAACGGACGTCAGCATCATGGAATAGGAGCTATTGGAACACCTCGCAACACTGCTTCGGGAGGCGGGGCGAACCCCGCCTCCCGATCATTCGCTACGGTGTGACAGCGGCGGCTCCGTGCTCGATCGCCTTCTGCCACTCGCTCGTGAGCCAGTGGTTGGTCCAGTCCGTGACGACTCCCACCTGAGGGGTGGTTGCGTCGCTCGGGTTCTCATAGACGGGTACCAAGTCGTACGTGACCGAGCCGTCGGTGTCGAACGGACAAATAGGCATCTCTGTCAGTTGCCCGCCTCTCGGGTCCGTTACGCCGGCGAGGGCCACGTAGTTCAGGTCGTCCGGCGGCAGCATGTTCTCGACCTCGTCCGGCCACGCCTTGTTCTGTGCGAAATAGGCCTGCACCGCCGTGTTGATGATCTTGAAGTTGGACTGGCAGGCGCGCACCCGACCGGCGTAGATCGCCGCGAAGTACCTGGGCAGCGCGATGGCGACCAGCACCGAGATGATGATGATCACCACCAGCAGCTCGACCATCGTGAAGCCCCGCTTGGTTCGCATCCTTCTCGTCATCCCTACCATCTTGTCACCTCCTTTCGAGGGTACTATTGCGTCGGTTTGCTCTTCAGCGTGCTACGTAAGCAGAGTACAGCAGTCCGCCGGGGCGGACAATCGCCAGAAAGTGGGACTTTTTGTCCTACGAAAAGTGTAGGCAGTACGGGTGAGAGCATGGTGATGGACGGCACAGAATGCCTCTGAGCGCCTTCAGGGGCCGCCTCCGACGCCGGGGCCCTGCTTGAGTAGGGCGGTGAGGTTGAAGATGGGCATGTACATGGCGATCGCCACGAAGCCCACGATTCCGCCCAGGAAGATCGTCAGCAGCGGCTCCATAGCGGTGGTAAGGCGCTTGACCGTATACTCGATATCGCGATCGTAGAAGTCGGCGACCTTGTTCATCATGCCGCCGAGATCGCCCGACTCCTCGCCGGCGGAGACCATCTGGATCACCATGGCGGGGAACTCTCCGCTCTGCTCGAGGGGCTGGGCGAGCTTGTCCCCTTCGGTCACTCGCAGGACGGTGAAGTGGAGCGCCGACTCGATGACGTGGTTGCCGGCGACTCGCGCGGCGTCCTGGAGCGCCTGCACCAGCGGAACGCCGGTGCTGACGAGCGTGCCGAGGACGCGGATGGAGCGAGCGATGGCGATCTTGCGGAGAAGGATCCCGAAGAGCGGCGCCTTCAGCTTCATCCTGTCGGCCCTGGGGCGCCCTCGCTCGGATCGCGCCCAGGCTCTGACTCCGAGGAAGATGCCCACGATGACGAGGGCCACGGCCCACCAGAACGATACGAAGAAGTTCGAGATGGTGATGAGGGCCTTGGTCGTGCCCGGAAGGTCGAGGCCTGCGCTCCGGTAGACCTGTGAGAAGACCGGAATGATGAAGAGAAGGACGAAGGCGACGATGAGGGCGGCGAGGCCGATCACCAGGACCGGGTAGACGAAGGCGGAGCGGACCTTCTGGCGGAGGTCGGCGTCCTTGTCCATCTGGATGGCGATGCGCTCGAGGGAGAGCTCGAGGAAGCCGCCGGACTCACCGGCTCGGATGAGGCTGATCATGATGTGGGAGAAGATGTGGGGAAACTTGCTCATGGAGCCGGAGAGGGACTGGCCGTCCTGGACGCGCTGTCGAATTGCGCCGATGGCGTGGGCGAGCTCGGGGCTGCTGGTCTGGTCGCGGAGGGCGCCGAGGCATGGGATGAGGGGGATGCCGGCGCCCATCATGGCGGCGAACTGCCAGGAGAAGACGACAAGGTCGTCGTGGCGGACACGCCGGGGCAGGATGCCGAGGGTCTTTTCGCCGCGGTCTTTGACTTCCTCGACGCCGACGGGGAAATAGCCCATCTCGGTGACCTTGATCTTGACGAGCCGCTCGTTGTCGGCCACCAGGGTGCCTCTAACCAACGTTCCGGCGCTATCCCTTGCTCTGTATCGAAAAGTTGCCATGAATCAGTCTCAGTCTTCCTCTACGTAGACGACTCGCATGACTTCTTCGGGGGTCGTGATCCCGTTGAGGACCTTTGCGAGCCCGCAGTCTTTCATGAGGACCATGTCTTCGGCGACGGCCGCATCCCGGATTTCGAGAGCGGACTTGCCTTCCATGACGAGGCGCTTGATCTTGTCGCTCATCCGGAGGATTTCGAAGACGCCGGTGCGACCTCGATAACCCCGGTTGCTGCAGGTCGAACAGCCCTGGCCTCGGCTGAAGGCGACGTTCTTCCGCTTTTCGGGCGGCACGCCGAGCTCATCGAGGACCTTGGCGTCGGGTTCGTATGTGGTCTTGCAGTTTCGGCATACCACGCGGACGAGTCTCTGTCCAATAACTGCGATGACGGAGGAGGCGATGAGGAAGGGCTCAACGCCCATGTCGAGCAGTCTGGGGAGGGCGGAGGCAGCGTCGTTGGTGTGGAGGGAGCTGAAGACGAGGTGGCCGGTGAGGGCGGCCTGGATGGCGATTGCGGCGGTTTCGAGATCCCGGATCTCGCCGACCATGATGATGTCGGGATCCTGTCGAAGGATGGCGCGGAGGCCTCGGGCGAAGGTGATGCCAGCGGTGGCGTGGACCTGGCTCTGGTTGATGCCGACGAGCTGGTACTCGACAGGGTCTTCGACGGTGACGATATTGCGGTCTTCGCTGTTGATTCGATTGAGAGCGGTGTAGAGTGCGGTGGTCTTGCCGGAGCCGGTGGGGCCGGTGCAGAGGATCATGCCGTAGGGCTTCTCGATGAGCGATTCGAGGAGCCTCTGCTGCTCGGGCAAGAAACCGAGGTCTTCGAGCTGGAGCAGGACGGACGATTTGTCGAGGATACGCATGACGACTTTCTCGCCGAATACGGTGAGGAGCGTGGAGACTCGAAGGTCGTATTCGCCGCCGTTGCTCTTGACGGAGATGCGGCCGTCTTGGGGGAGGCGCCGCTCGGCAATGTTCACGCCGGCCATGATCTTGATGCGGGAGGTTACCGCGGGCTGGAGGCGCTTCGGGATCTGCATCATGTCGTAGAGGATTCCGTCGACGCGGTAGCGGACGCGCATGGAGTGCTCCCGCGGCTCAACGTGAATATCGCTGGCGCTGCCGGTGATGGCCCCCTGGATGATGGAGTCCACGAGACGGACGACAGGCGCGTCCTCGACCATGCGCTCCAGCTCGCGGACGGTCATGGGCCCCTCTTCGTCGTGCGCCATGCTGGAGGTATCTTCAATCGCCTTGTAAGCAGCGACGCGTCCGTCGAAGAGCTGATTGGTGGTCAGCACGACGTCTTCTTCGGGGGCAAAGAAAGTGAGGAGGTCCATACCGGTGACCAAGCGCATGGACTCGATGGCGGTCAGGTTGAGGGGATCGGCCATCGCCACAGACATGACGTTGTTCTCTACGCTGAACGGAACGACGCGGTACGTGCGCACCATATTCTCGGGGAGATAGGACGCCATTTCGGAGGGGATGTCAATCTCGGAGAGCTCGACTGAAGGCACGCCGAGCTGGTTCTCCAGTGCTTCGGCGAGGTCGCGTTTCTTTATCACCCCGCGCCTGAGGAGAATCTGCCCAAGGAAGGCCTTCGTCTCGCTTTGCTCGGCGAGGGCTTTCTCCAGGTCTTCCTCCGTGACGACACCCCGCGTGAGCAGTATCTCGCCGAGTTTCTTCGGTTTCAGCTTCACTTGCTCCGCCTATCTACAGGGGAAGAGAGCACTCCATGCGGCAGGCGTACTGCGGGACGACGGCGCTTGCTCTCCCTTCGCCCTCTCTCCTCACACGCTCAACTGCACGGCCGGGGTGAGGCGCCGGATCCCGCAGCCGCGCGAGTCTTCGGTCCAGGAGCCAAACGTGTCACCTCCGCTCGCTGATCGCTGCAGAGCCCGCGGCCATCTCAGATGGCCGCGCGCCTTTCTCCGCTCAGGATCACGCGTGATCGGCCGCGCAGACTAAATCCATATGCCACAGGTCCCTAACGTTTTCTACCATGAATTCGGCGTGGCTCCACGCCGAAGATTCAAAGGTCTACCAAGACGATGACGTCACCTCTGATGAGGGGCAGTCAAGCCGTTGAGTGACTGGAGATCCATGCCATGATTGAGTCCTAGACCATTGTGCCGCGCTGTGGGGGGCGGCAAACTCGTGCCAGCGTTGGGGATGTATCGAAGGCGTGACAGACGCACCAACAGAGCCATGCCCGAGGTTCGTCCTTCTTCGCGAAAGTGCGGCACGAAGTGGTATCTGAGGATGTTAGAGAAGGGGCGCCCCGGCAGCGCTGGACAGCCAGGCACTGGGCGCCTCGGCCTGGGTTCGCAGCAGGTGGCGTCGCAGGGCCGGCACGAAGATCACTCCGCCCGGTGACGCCACGGAGGACGAAGCGATGACAGCAGTCGCAGAACGCACCAAGCAAACCGATGCCGTGAATTGCGAGGTCCGTTGCCCCGGGACAGATCAGGTCCTCGGCTATGTGGTCGTCGGGGGATCGGCGAGCTGCCTGGAAAGGGCTCTGGCAGACAACGGCCTCTGGCTCGTGCCGGTCGATTCGCGGGGTCCGGTAGCGAGGCCGGTTCACACCGCTGCTTAGGGCGATCCGGGCCTAACGCCCTGGCCGGTTCCCACCTGTAGGCTCCACTTCCGGTGGCGGGGTTCGTCGCGCGTGCGGCGACGCGATCCTAGACGTACACGCCGGCGTATAGAGCAGCGTCGGCGTGAGGGGTCTCTCCCTACCCTCTCTATTTTCCTCACAGTCGCGGCCCCCTACACTCCCCCGGCGGCTGACCCTTTGCCTTTCTGCGAGGGAGTGGGTTCGCCACCGCAGAAGACTCGACTAGACCATGCAGATGGGAATGGAGGAAGCCATGCCGTCTGGAGTCAAGCTGGGAGTGATCGGAGCGGGGAGCGCGACGTTCTCGGTGGGTGTGGTGAAGGACATCTGCCTGCGAGAGAGCCTGGCGGGCAGTCATGTCACGCTCATGGACGTCAACCTGGAGCGGCTGGAGCCGATGCACCGGTTCGGGCAGCGATACGCGAGCGAGCTGGGAGCGGACGTCACATTCGACATGACGACGGACCGCGGGGAGGCGCTGCGGGACGCCGACTTCGTCATCAATACGGCCCAGTACGGCGGCCACGAATTCGTGGAGGGCCTGCGAGCGTGGACGGAGGAGCAGGGATACTACCGGGGGTTCCGCGTCAACGACATGCTGAACATCCGGGTGATGATGTCGGTGGCGCGGGATATGGAGCGGCTGTGCCCGGAGGCCTGGCTGATTCAGGCGGGCAATCCGGTCTTCGAGGGGTGTACGGCGATGACGCGGGAGACCGGGATCAACGTGTGCGGGATCTGCCACGGCCACTTCGGCTACCGGGAGCTGGCCGAAGTCCTCGGCCTCGACCCCGATAAGGTAACGGCGCAAGCGGTGGGGTTCAACCACTGCATCTGGCTCACCCACTTCGAGTACGAAGGCCGGGACGCGCTGCCGCTGATAGACGAGTGGATCGCGGAGAAGTCGGAGCAGTATTGGAGGGAGCATCGCCCTGGGTACTGGGACAATCAGATGGCGCGGGCGGCGGTGGAGATCTACAAGCTGGCAGGGCTGTTTCCCATAGGGGATACGACGCGCCGCGGCGGGTGGTGGTTCCATACCGATCTCGCGGCGAAGAAGAAGTGGTATGGGGAGGAGCTGGGAGGATTTGACTCGGAGATCGGATGGGGCGTGTATCTGCGGGAACTCGACAAGGAGGTCGCAAGCATCCACGCGGCGGTATCGGACTCGAAGGCGAAGCTTACGGAGGTCTTTCGGCCGGAGCCGACGGGCGAGCAGCATTTCCCGCTGATCGACGCGTTGGTCAACGACAAGCGGGTGGAGCTGCAGGTGAATGTGCCGAACCGAGGGGCGATCGCGGGGATCCCGGACGATGTCGTGGTCGAGGTGCCGGCGATGTGCTCGGTGCGGGGGATTCAGCCGTATCAGATCGGGAAGCTGCCGGAGCTGTTGATGGTGAGCGTGCTGTGGCCGCGGCTGCTGGCAGCGGAGCGGCTGATCAGCGTGTCGGTGCGGCCCGACGCTCGGATGTTGATGGCGATGATCCTGGAAGACCATCGCACGAGGTCGTATGAGCAGGCGGTGGAGTTTTGCCGCGAGCTTTTGGCTCGCCCCGGGCTGGAGGAAGTGGCGCAGGCGATGAGGCGGAATGGAGGGATGCCGGAGTTGTGGTGCTGAGGGGGGAGATCGGGGCCGGCCCACCTGCTATTGAGTTTCCTGCATTGTGGTAACCTTCGGCATATCCATGCCGACGCTGTTGGGGCTCCTGACGATGACTGCGCCCAAATCGCTTCCTCCATTCCAAAGCTACTAACGAGTTTCGCCCAAAGAAGCAAGGACGAAACTCGTCAGAAAGCCAGCAAATGACCGGAGGAAGACGTTCGCCCAATGTTACTTCATTGGGCGAACGTCCGTAGAGGCCGCTCATAGCACCTCCGAAGAGCCCTTATGTCTTGCTACTGGGCAGCACCCATCATCCGCTTGCATTACCGCAATACGAGATGACCTGTAGGTCCTTGGTTGCTCTGAGGGGGCTCTGCTAGCGGCGGTAGCGTCTCTTGCGGGGACGCCTGGCGGCGCGTTTGGCGGCGCCGGCGGCGCGGCGCCGCTGGAGGCAAGGACGACAGGCGGCAGGCGACGGATAGCCGGCCTCCTCGTCTGCAGCCTGCTCAGCCTCGGAGTAGACGAAGGGCTCTCCGCAGAACTGGCAGATGATCTCCCGGTCGGGCATGGCTACCAGCGCCGACGGCCGCCACCTCCACCGAACCCGCCACGGTCACCGCCGCCACCACGGCGTTCGCCCCTGGGGCGGGCCTCGTTGACGGTGATGGCTCGCCCCTCGACCTCACGGCCATTCATGGCGGCGATGGCGTCAGCCGCTTTCTCCGCCGGGACGTCCACGAAGCCGAAGCCCTTGTCTCCGATCAGCCGGACGTCCGCGGGGTCGTACTCCGCGAAGAGCTCTCTCAGCGCGCTCTCCGTGACGGAATAGCTCAGGTTGCCCACATACAAGCTCGTGTTGGCCATAGCGGCCTCCTTCCGCCCCGGCCTGGCTCCGCGGCGATAGCCTGACTTATGATGCTCGGGCGCCAGCTTCTGAACCGCGCGCCAGGCGGCGGGACAATAGAAGCGACACCTGTGACAACAAGACAGCTACCTGCGACGGGTCCGCCTCAGCGGGCGTCGCCTCCCGCGGGGGCGGGAGCTCGCCAAGGTGGTGGATGGTCGAGGGCGTTCGGGCTCGGTGACCCCGGCTACGCTTACCCGGGGGAGCTGCCTGCCGAGGGTGCGCTCGATGCGGGCGAGGGCGGGGGCATCCTCCCGGCTCGCCAGGTTAAGGGCATCGCCGGAGGCGCCGGCTCGCGCCGTACGGCCGATCCGGTTGAGATAGTCGGCCGGCATGAGGGGGATGTCGTAGTTCACCACGTGGGTCACTCCGTCCACGTGCAGGCCGCGAGCGGCAACGTCGGTCGCCACGAGCACACGGACCGAGCGCTGCCGGAAGTTCTCAAGCGCCTTCTCTCTCTCGCTCTGAGTGCGATCCCCGTGGAGGCAGGCGGTTGTCCACTTCTCCCGCTGGAGACGTCTGGCCAGGGAGTCGGCCTGGCGTCGAGTACGGACAAAGACCAGAACGCTCTCCATCGTCTCCTGTCCCAACAGGTCGAGCAGGAGGTCGGTCTTCAGGCGGGATGGGACAAGGTAGACAGATTGAGAGACGGTTGCGGGGGGGAGGGAAGTGGAGCCGACCTGCACGTGGTCGGGGCTGCGCAGGATCTCATCGTAAGCGAGTTCTAGGAGAGCTATCGGCATGGTGGCGGAGAAGAGCATGGACTGGCGATCGCTGGGCAGTAGGCGCAGGATACGCCGCAGGTCGGGGACGAAGCCCATGTCCATCATGCGGTCGGCCTCATCGACGACGAGGACCTGGACGGAATCGAGCCGGGCCGCGCCGCGGCGGTGGTGGTCGAGCAGGCGACCCGGAGTGGCGGCCACGATCTCGCAGCCAGTCAGGAGGGCCTTTCGCTGTGGATCCATGCCGATCCCGCCGTAGACGGCAATCGTCCGCAAGGGTGTGCTGCGGGCGAGCGCCACAGACTGTTCTGCGGTCTGGGCCGCGATCTCACGAGTCGGCGAGAGGATGAGGGCGCGGGTACGGCCGGTCCCGGCATTGGATAGTCGCTGGATGAGTGGCAGCAGGAAGGCTGCCGTCTTGCCGCTTCCCGTCTCCGCGGTGGCGATGAGGTCGCCGCCGGCGAGCGCGAGAGGGATGACTTCCCGCTGAATAGGGGTCGGAGTTTCGAAGCCCATTCGGCGGGTGGCTCTAATGAGCCCGGGGGAGAGACCAAGCTGGGTGAAGATTGTTGTTACCTCGCGTGCTAGAGGAAGCCATATCGCCAAAACGTCCTGCTAGCTGACGAGGTGACTCGCTCTCGACTGTGCCCCCATGACGTGCGCAGGCCGCGGTTCCGGCCACTCAAACGACAGCCACGGGAGCCATGTAGAGGATAGCAGAATCCGCGGGCTGCGTCAAACGCCGCGAGGGAAGGGGTGCGACCCTCGGAGGCGCATTGTGTCTGGCGCGGTTCGTCTGGGCAAGTGGGGAGGTTCGTTCCCGAAGGGGTCTGCCCGACTTGACCGCAGACGAGGGGGGAGCCAGAGAACTCAAGGTGGAACTAGGGGACGAAGGCCGTATGGGCCGGGAACAACCTGGAGCGGAGAATGAGCGGCAACAGGGAGGAGCCCCATGATACGCAGGGCGTGACGCGACGCGCCGTTCTGATCGCCTTCGTGCTGCTGATGCTGCTCTCTGTGGCTGGGCTCTACGTAGAGCTCGTCTACGATCTAAGCTACAACTTCGCGGCCCTGGTTCCGCCCATCGCACCCCTCGCGCTGCTTTTCCTCCTCCTTGCGCTCAACCCGGTCCTCGCGAGGTGGAAGCGGCGCGCCCTCTCCCGCCGCGAGACCCTCACCATCTACGCGATGCTGACGGTGGGCGGGCCCTTGATGTCGCATGGCATTCTGTTGTGGTGGCTTTCCTGCTCCATCGGCCAGCCCTATTTCGGCCGGGCCGTGCCCCAGTGGGAGGGCACCTTCTTCCAGCACATACCGACCTGGTTCTACCCGACGAATACGGCCGCGCTCGAGGGTTTCTTCCAGGGGTACTCTTCCGTGCCGTGGTCGTTGTGGGTGGTTCCATCAGTGGTTTGGGGCAGCTTCTTCGTCAGCCTGTTTCTGGCCAATCTCTTCCTAGTCCTGATTCTCAAACGGCAATGGATCAGGAATGAGCGGTTGAGCTTCCCGGTGGCGCTGGTGCCGCTGGAGACGGTTCGGGAGCAGGAGATCAACGGCTATCGCCTGGGGCGTCTGCCAACAGGTTGGGCCTTCTGGGGGGGCTTCCTGGTGGCCGCCATTCTCGGTGTGCAAGCGCGACTGCCGAGCATCTTCCCAGCGTTCCCGTCGCTTCCCGTGACGGGCGAGACCATCCTGATACCCTGGCGTAAGGTGGGACCGCTCGCCGGCCTGGGTGACCTCTGGCTCATCCTTTACCCCGAGATTATCGCGCTTGCCTATCTCATCCCGAAAGAGCTGTCCTTCTCGGTGTGGTTTTTCTGGATCGTACGAGTCGCTCTCACGGTCATAGCCATCACCGCGGGGGCCACGCCCCAGAAGCCGGAGGAATGGTTTGGGCCCAGCTTTCCTGCCCCCTACTACCAGGGCGGCGGCGCCGTGCTGGCGCTGGCGGTGTGGGGCCTCTGGGTGGCGGGACGACATCTCGGCAGCGTCGTGAGGTCGGCCGTCCGCGGCGGCCCCGACTCGGCGTCTAGAGAGGAGCCGTTCGGCTACCGCTGGGTGCTGCTCGGATTCCTGGTGTCGTTCAGCTATATGGTCTACTTCTGCTGGTTGGCAGGTGCACGATTGGTAGTGGGGCTCATGCTGATCGGCCTGATCCTAACCTACCACATGGTGTGGGCGCGCTTGCGAGCTGAGAACGGTATGAGCTTCATCGGCTTCCCGTTCGAGGTCAACGACGTCATGCTGCGGATCTGCGGCAGCGCCCCCTTTCGGCCCGCAGAGGTCGTCACGATCAACGCACTTCGGTGGGCCTACTACCCAGGGTGGGGTGAGTCTTGCGAGGTCGTGACCGGGGCCAGCCTGGACGCCTTCAAGATCGCCGACTCGGCGCGAGTGTCAGAGCGGCGCCTGACGCTGGCCATCGCCGCGGGCTTCGTGGTGTCACTCCTGATCGGGGCTCCGCTGGTGCTGGCGGCCTGCTACCGCTACGGCTTCCTGCACCTGCACGATCCCGTGGGAGGATGGCTGGACGGCGCGGTGCGGTCCGCCGGAGCGACGAACTACGAGTTGATCACGACTCCGTCGAAGTTCAGCGCCGATGGCTTCATTGCCCTCGGCTCCGGCGCGCTGATGACGGTGTTTCTCGGGGCCATGCGACTGCGGTTCTGGTGGTGGCCGTTCCATCCGGTCGGCTACCTTGCCGCGAACGTATGGGGGTCGCAGTGGTGGTACATGCCCCTGTTTATCGGATGGCTGCTGAAATCCCTGGCCATCCGCTATGGCGGCCTCCGCCTGTACCAGCAGACCATCCCCACGGCGATCGGGGTGATTGTCGCATCACAGCTCGTCGCGGTACTCTGGACGCTAGCCGAGTGGTGGGCGCGCACATCCATGTGAAGACGCCGAAACAGGACGCGGGGGGCGGAACGTTCGCCGTCTCCGCGGTCTGATGCGCTCCTATAGAGTTTCTTGCATTATGGTTAGGAGCACCCATAATGCAAGAAACTCTACCGCGCACGGCGTGAGGCTCACACAGCAGATTCTTTTGCATTACGGTCGTAACCGTAACGCAAAAGAATCCGTAGTAAGAACGACGTGACATCAGTCTATCATGGAGGAAGAGAATGAGCTCGGAGGAGAGAACGCAGGCCCTCGCCCTGCTGGGCGGGCCGAAGGCGGTCACGACAGACTCGCGTGATCTTTTCCGCTGGCCGTCCGTGACGGCGGAAGATGAGCAAGCGGTGCTGGAGGTTCTTCGCGCGGGCTCGATGTCCGGCAGCAACGTCACGAGGCAGCTCGAGGCGGAGTTCGCCGTCTATCAAGGAACAGAGTACGCCCTCGCCTTCTGTAACGGGACGGCGGCCTTACTGGCGGCGATGTATGGGTGCGGTGTACGACGAGGGGACGAGATCATCGCCCCGAGCCTCACCTATTGGGCCTCGGCGCTGCCAGCGTTTGGTCTGGGGGCGACAGTGGTCTTTGCGGACATCGAGCCGGATTCGCTTTGCATCGCCCCCGGCGATATCGAGCACCGCATTACCCCCCGCACGAAGGCGATCGTAGTCGTGCACCAGTGCGGTCATCCGGCGGACATGGATGCGATCATGGCGATCGCCCGCAGGCATGGTGTCAAAGTGATCGAGGATGTGTCCCACGCGCACGGAGGCCTGTATAAGACACGTCTAGTAGGGTCGATCGGCGATGCGGCGGCGATGTCTCTGATGTCGGGGAAGGCGCTGCCCGCAGGTGAGGCCGGGATGCTGTGTACAGACAGCCGGGAGATCTTCGAGCCGGCCCTGGCGCTGGGGCACTATGAGCGGACGGAGGCGGAGCTGACTCTGCCTGACCTCAAGCCCTATGCGGGCCTGCCGTTGGGTGGATACAAGCATCGGATCAACCAGACCTGCTCGGCGATGGCGAGAGTACAGCTCCGGCACTACCCACGGCGAATGCAGGAAATCCAGGAGGCGATGAACTACTTCTGGGACGGTCTGGAGGGTGTTCCGGGTCTGCGAGCTCACCGGCCGCCGAAGGAGTCGGGATCGACGATGGGAGGCTGGTACACCCCCCTGGGACACTATCTGCCGGAGGAGCTGGGCGGCCTGCCAGTAGACCGGTTCATCGAGGCGGTCAATGCCGAGGGTGGGGATAGCTGGCGGGCGGCCAACTTCCCGCTCCATCTCCACCCGGTGTTCAACACCGCGGACATATACGGCGACGGGCGCCCGACGCGCATTGCCTTTTCCCACCGGGATGTGCGCCAGGGGCCCGGCTCTCTACCGGTCTCGGAGGCCTTGGGCGAACGGTCTCTCGGGGTTCCGTGGTTCAAGCGCTGCCGCCGCGAGCAGATCGACCAGTTCGTCGCGGCCTATCGCAAGGTGGCCATCCGGGCGGACGAGCTGAAAGCGGAATGAGCCGCGGGAGCACGGCCTGCAGATGTGGTATGGTTTCGGAGCCCAGCAGCTTCGTCGGGAAGAACATCCGCTTCGAGGCCTGCCATGAGTAGCCAGTCGAGGTCCGATCGTGCAGCGGGATCTGCCGCGAGGGACCGGCGGCGGACCCGCGGCCTGCAAGGCATCAGGGCTCGCGCCGTTCTCATCATTCTCGTGGTCATCCCGGTGGGTGTCTTTTTCAACGTGTGGGGATGCTGGGTTTCAGGCGGTGTGGGTTGGACTGACTCGCTGATCGGCACGGCCGTC
>Ga0307378_10002382_pt1 | contig 28919 bp, 21 predicted proteins | sample UN1MG_FD_202238 | JGI IMG/M metagenome (GOLD analysis project Ga0307378, IMG submission 202238) | Soil microbial communities from Risofladan, Vaasa, Finland - UN-1 | ecosystem: Environmental > Terrestrial > Soil > Coastal area > Acid sulfate soil | place: Finland: Risofladan, Vaasa | collected... | reverse complement strand
CTTCCTTGTGAAACAAGGCCACGATCGGAGCCGACATGCCCGTGTCGAGATGCATGTCCAACTCTTTTGAGTCGTTGATTCTTATGGAAACCAGAAGCAGTCCGCTGCTGATTTTAAATGGAATTTGAGCTACTGCTTTTGCCTGGATTTTTTTTATGTCTACTGGACCCGAACAGTCCTGGCCGCATATTGAAGAAGAGAATGCAAGGACAAGTATCGACAGTATGATGAGTTTTGCAAATACTGGCTCCATATTTTTTACTATGAATTCCACGTTACCCCCTTTTAAATTTAAGCTGTTAATATTTTTAGTGCTATCGGTTGATCTTTTTTATACTTCCAAACAACTCTTTTTGCGACTGAATTTTTTCATCATTTCCATAAACGCAAAAAGCATTCTTTTTCAACACATCGGCCATCATTTTTTTCATTTCTTTAATATCATATAAAGTTGTGTTGAGAATTTCATCGCGATCCCTTTGTATGTCTTTTTTCCCGGTCAGCTCAAAGTAATTTTGCACCGCGATGTTTCCTTTTTGGGACGGAGTAAAGGGTTTGTCGATTGCCGATATCGTCCCGATGATATATTTTGTTATTTCCTTGTCGGAAAAATCCAGCTTGTCCAGATATTCCGGAATGGCATCATAGGTGGCCAGCGTTCCCTTGAGGTTCGGATCGCGGTATGAGTTCAGCAAGACAAGTCCGTTTTTTGCAAAAATACTGAACCCCCCGTAGGCGCCCCCAACGACGCGGATCCTGTTGTGCAACCAGTCCCGCGAAAGGATTCGATTGAGCACCTGCATTTTTCCGCTCAATTTGTAGCCGAGCTTCTTGAAATTGTAACCCTTGATCACATATTGCACTTTCGAGGTGGTGAGAAATCCTTCATTTTTTTGCTCAAGATTGAATTGCCATTTTCGATACTCCGCTTTGCCTTTGGGAAGCGTATTGACAAATATCCCCAGACTTCTGGAAAAATTTCGATAATCATCCTTTCCGCAGATCACCGTTGCAATGAGATTTTCTCTGCTGAAAAGCAATGATGCGGTCCGGACCAGGTTGTCGGTGATTTCCTTTGTCTTTTTGTCGAAGTCGTTGACGAGCTTGCTGACAAGCCAATAGTATTCAAGTCCGGATGTACGTTCTTTGAACATCCCGGAATGATTGAAATAGGAAATGAGACGCAATTGCGCATAACCCATGCCATTCTGTTTTACTTGCGCTTCCAGGCGCGATTGAAAACGGGAAAGGATCGTTTTCAGACGATCTCTGTCAGCGTAGCGGGTGCGGGTCACGATTTCGCTCGTCAAGGCGAGCAATTCGTTGAGTTTTGTATTCATGGCTTTTGAGGAAATCGTGAATTTCGGGATGAAGCTCTCGTCATCCTGATTTTTGAAGAAAGTGTCGATAAAAGACTGGAATCCCCCTGCATGAATATTCAGGGCTTTGTCAAGCTCGCCATAGGAATACTGTTCCGTATTCTGGCTGCCCAAAATTTCTGCAAGCAGGGCGGCATAGGGAATTAATTCTTGCGGGAGAACGCGCATGTCAAACAGGAACCTGACGTATACTATATTGTTCGTAAATTCCCTGTAATGCAAAACCGGTACGCTGGAGATTTTCTTTTCCATGATCGAATACGCCGTTGCATGCGGATTCACGTCTTTTCGATCAAGCAGGGGAATCGTTGCCAGGGCTTCCGGCGAATTTTCCTTTTTCTGATACGCGACCAATTCCTGCGTTTCTTTTACCAATCGCTCTTTGTCCTTTTCACTGAGGCTCGCCCGGCGCTCATCCAGTTCTTTTTCAATCTTGGCATTGATCTCTTTTTCCAACCCCGGCTTTGGTTCCAAAACAAGAAGAAGCGCATGGGGGTTATCCAGGACATACCGCTGAATGATCGATTCGAGGTAATTGCTTGCCAGAGCGGTTTTTGCTTTTGCCAGCGGTTTTTCATATTCCAGCGTCAGGAACGGATCATCGGCAAACAACCAACCGGGGAGTATCTGGAAATTGTACACGATTCCTTTTTGAGGAGTATTTCCTTCACGCAACAAGAATTCATTGCGGTTGATCGAACCCTCGACCGCTTTTTTATCGAGTCCTCTTTCCACGACTTCATGAAGGGCCTGCCTGACCGTATCCAGGAATTTGTCCTTGTCGGTCGGATTCGCATTCTGTACATTTATTTGAAAAACGTTTTGTCGAAGCTCATCGACTGATGCACTCACTTCTTTCCCGATGCCTGCTTTCTGCAAGGCCAAGCGCAGGGGAGCCGATTCCTGGTTTATCAACACATCGCTGATCACATTCAATGCCATGACCAGAGATCTGTCCGTATTCAGGCCGGCGACAAAGCTCATTGAGAGATATGTCTGGTTATCGGCCTTGTTTCCCTCTGCTACCGGATATTGAGCCGTAACTTCCTTCATGGCCAGAAAAGGTTTTTGCAGCGGGAAGGTCTGCGGCCGGGGTGCCCGCGTGTAGTTCGACAAATATTCCCTGTCAATAAATTCAAGTTCCTTGTCCAGATCGGCGTCGCCATAAAGAAGAATACGGCTGTTTGCCGGATGATAATATTTCCTGTGGTAGTCCGTGAATGCCTGGTACGTTAATTTCGGAATTGCCGGCGGATAACCCCCGGCCGTAAATTGATAGCCGTTATCCGGAAACAGGTTTTTGTTTATCTGATAGCCCAATTCTCTGGCAGGATCGGAATACGCCCCCTTCATTTCATTGTATACGACACCCTTATAGTTCATTTTGCCGTCAATCGCATCCATCTCATAATGCCAGCCCTCCTGTTTCAGGATACGGGGATCGCTGTAGAGGAGCGGATTGAAAACGGCATCCAGATAGACATGCATCAAATTGAAGTAGTCTTTCTCATTCATGCTGGCGATGGGGTAGCAGGTCATGTCATCTCCCGTGAAAGCATTCATGAAAGTGCTCAGCGAACTTTTTCTCAATTCATCAAAAGGACTTTTAACGGGGAAATTCTTTGATCCATTAAGAGTGGCGTGCTCCATGATATGCGGGGTTCCGCAGTCGGATTCAGGATCGGTTTTAAAAATTACACTGAACATTTTGTTTGCATCCGCTGCAGCAATTTTAAAAACCCTGGCACCGCTTTCTACATGTTCGAAGTACAGACACTCCGCATTCACTTCCTTGACAAAGCGCTTTTCCAACAGTTTGAAGCCGTGAAAGACTCCGCCTTTTTTGTATTCTCCGGCAAAGGCTGACGAGCAGATGAACGCGAGTGCAAAAAGCACCGATAAGACCAATTTCACTTTTTTCATTGTATCGCTCCTTTTGTTGATTTTTTTATTTAAAACGATTTTCCCTGACGCATGGATCATTCTTTCATCCCTGCATCACGACCTTGAAACGGCAGTCCTTGCCGCCCTGCAGGATCGACTCCAGAACCTCGACATTGAGCACGCTCTTGCCGGTGGCGCGCTCCATGCTCTCCTTGACGTAGCCGGCCGAGCAGTTGCAGTAGGACTTGGGCATTCCGGGCGCGCCCGACTCGACGATCGGGCACATGCAAAATCCTTCCTTCATGCTCAAGCCCATGGGATTCTGCTTGGCTCCCCAACGGTAAAAGATCGTAACCGTCCCCGGCTGGCGATGGATTTCGATGCCGCTTTGCTCGAGAGCCTGCAGGTAGGCTTCGGCCTGCTGCGGCGACGGCCTGCGCTCGGCGGCGACGCCGAAAGCATTGATGAAACAGGATCTGCCGCAGGCGTTCAAAATCCTGATTTTCGTCCCTTGATCGAGCTGGGCGTCCATGTGATCCATCATGGCCCTGAACTTGACCAAGGCCTCCTCCATTTTCCGCCAGTCGGGGCTTTTGGCGCCGTCGCGGATACGTTGGGTCAGATCCTCCATCAGGGAAACGGCCTTCGCCTGCCCCTGCCCGATACCAGGCTTTTTGGCAAGGCCCATGGCGGCGCCGCAGCAGCCGAATCCCGCCAGCAACGATTTTTTAAAGAACTGTTTTCGATTCATGGCTTGTCCTTTTTTCATTTTATTTTCTTCGCTTTTTTGCCGCGATCCACGCCCAGCTCGAGCCCCGTGACCCGGCCCGCCAAGTCCTTGCTGAAGTGGAATTCCCTGTTGAGAAAGCGCATGAAATAATCGGTTTCCGACTCCGGCATGATTTCCAGGCTGGTTCCCCAGCCCGTTCCCTCGATCATCAGATGGACTCCCTGCGTCGTAACGGTATAAAAGACGTTCGGGTCATCGACGGTTTGATAGACGCCGGCGCAGGCTTCGACGGCTTCACGGCTGACCGGGACTTCCATTCTCAGGGTGTAGAGAACCGGCGCCGCGGCGCGCAGCGCGCAGCCGGGTTTTACGAAAACCGACTCGTCGACGTCGGCATTCTGCCGGATTTCCACAACCTGCATTTTTAAGCACAGAGCATCTGGGCCCGCATCTTTCCCCAGCCAGACGGTGTAGGGCCGCTTCACCCTGCCGTCCTGCCGGTAATCCTCGAAAAATAAGTCTCCGGCTCGCAGCAGCAATCCGGACGCTCGGTCGAAAGCCAGCTCCAAACAGACGCCATCGGCCGTTGTCGCGGCAATGAGCACGGCATTCTTCTCGCCGATCTTCTCGTCCCCTTGGACGCTCATGTCGGGAAATATCTGTCCCAGCTTGCGCGGCATCTGGGGATCAAGGAGCAGGGCCAGCTCGAGCCGCTCCAGTGGAGGCAACGACGAAACGCCCAGCGTGTCCTGGACCCAGGACAAGTCGCCGTCGCAGCCGTAATCAACCTGATCGCCATATGCGAAAACCTGATGGTAGTGCCATTTCCCCGAATCCGTTGCCGTCATCTCGAACGGCACCGCGCCACTGATGCCGCGGACCAGCGTTCCCTTTCTTTTTTCGGATTTGACCTTTTGGAGTTCCGAACCGCCGCTGGCTTGGACAAACTTTTCAATAATTTTTCGGACCGGGCCGGAGATGCCGGCCGCCCTGGCCGAACTCGTCCGAAAAGCCGGCAGGGCCATGCTGCTTGCCAACCACAAAAGAACCATCACGAAGTTCAGGATTCGTTTCATCGGCTACTCCTTTCCCGGGTCCCAGGAAAATGCGCTGACCCGGTTGTCCGGAAAGGACGGGATAACCAGCAGTTTTTTGCCCGGCACATAGGCGAAGTTCGCGCAATAGCGCTTCTGGGCACTGGCGTCCAGGAGAAGGGTCGTTTCCCCCTCCGGACTCACCATAACGATTTTGCCGATGAAATCGGAGACGAGGATATTCCCCTTTCCATCCGCTTCGATGCCGTCTACATTGGCTCCGCGCTCCAGCCTGGCGACGGTCACGATTTCACCGCTTTCCAGGTCGATCGCTTTCAGGCTGGCATCCGCGGAGACGCCGGCGTAGAGCTTCCCGTAGGCGCAATGCAGACCGTTGACCTGGCCGAGTTCGGGCCCGCTTTTCCAGCTGGACAATTGGCCGTTGCTGAATTTCAGGATTTCCCCCTTCTGGCTGTCAGAGACATAGGCGTTCCCTGCCCCGTCGACGGCGATGTCGTTGAGGAAGGCGGGAGCGGGCGCGGCGTGCTTCCTGACGATTCGAGCGCCGGGGATGTCGACCTCGACCAGGTTCGCCCTTTCCACCACAAAAAGCGTGTCATGATAAACGGCCATGCCGGTCGGCCGCACCAGGCCGGTAAGCCATTCCAGGCGGTCGATTTCCCCGTCGGGGGTGAGCCTGGAGATGAATTCCGCACCGTCGCTCAGGAAATTGGAGACGTAGAGCACATCCCGGACGGGGTCATAGACCACGGTTTCCGGGTAGCTGAGCTTGTGGGCCAGGGTCCAAAGCGGGCGCAGTCCCTTGTCCCGGTAAACGGCATCGCCCATGCGGGCCATGTACCCCCAGCCTCCCATGGATTCAGCCAGAATGAACAGGAGTTCGTTGTCTCCTTTTTGCAGGGGCAGGATGACCGCATCAAACAAACCCACCCGTCCTTGAAAGAATGGATCCCGCGAGCGAAAGAGATTGCTCCCCCGGAAAAGGGGCCGCCCGTTCAAAAAGATGCTGACCACGTCGCTGTAGCCGAACTGGAGTTCCAGCGGTCTTTCGGCGCGGCTGCTGATGGTCGTCCTGGCCAGGACGCAACCGGGTATAACCGGCCCCTTCCTGGCATAGCGCGCGACATTGACGAGGCCGCCGGGCTCGGATATCACTTTCTTCCATTCAACCGATGCCAGCATGTCTTGACCGGGATAGCGCTCCATGTCCACCAGGTTGTAGGCGTATGACTGCGACAGCTCCCATTCGCTGATCATGCCCAAGGGAGTCTTCAATTCCACGGGTGGATCGAACTTCAGCGTATCGTCGCGCCGGCAGCGGAAGTCGGAGAAGTAGGCCAGCCCGACGGGGCCGGTCACTTTCAGGCCCAATCCGCCCCGGTCCGGGCCGCGCTTCAGTTCCGGGATGACCAGGGCCGGATTCCCTTCTTCGCCGATGAAGACCCGCGCCTGCGTGCCCGCAAACTCGAGCTTGATGTGAATCCAGGTATTGGCCGGAAGCTTCCAGGTGTTGGTATAGCCATCTCCGTAATAGAGCTGCCAGGCCGAAAGGCCGTTGATCACCGGCGAGTACTGCAGGGCGTCCGGCTGTCCGGACTTGTGGGGCCGAACATAGAACTCTTCACAGTTGGCGTCGTCCTGGCGGCGGAAAATGATGGTCGGAAAGACCTGCCCCTCCTTGAAAGCCAGGTCCACCTCAACAACGCCGTTCTCGAACTCGACGTCCTTGAGGAAGGCGCTGCCGCTGAGGGTCAGAGCCTGGCGACCGAGAAATTCCTCGACCTTGCTTCCAGCCCCCATTTGCCAGCGGCCCGAATCAAAGCCGACGATTTCTTCGACTGCGAAAGACAAATCCAGGAGCATGAACAATCCAAGACAAATCCATAAACATTTTTTTTCGCTAAAGAATTTTTTCATGGCGACTCCTTTTTTATACTTCATTTTCCTTACTGAACGCTTTTGCTTTTTCCAAGATCAACCAAAGGTATGTTACGAAGAATTTCCAGGATCTTTTTGCATAAATCGCTGAGCGGTCAATGGAATCGACAAAAGGCCGGCTTATGGGGTTTGGGCCGCCTTGACACTCCTGCAAATCGTCTCGATCCAGTGCGAGAATTGATCACCGTATTAAAGTGAATCGGAATCGAATGTACGCATTCGACCAAAGGTTCAGAGGTTGCAGCAAAACTAACATTTAGTGAGTTCAAACGATATGAAGAAAACGATAATAAAAAAGCTGATAACGGAAAGATCGAGCCGATCTGGAAACAGCTCAGGCCGGAAAGTTAGACTAATCGCTAACTTTGTTAGGAAATAATCTAACAATCATACAAGAAATTTTTGAAAAAATTTCCCAAAAGTAATATGGACAACGATTTTGGCAGTTGGCAGATTTGGCATTGTTTTTGACTGCATTTAAACAGGAGGTTCAAATGAAAGATATAAACCTAACCAAACTCTCCGCTCTCACTGCGGAGGAATCCAAGAAAATCTTGGCTGGCATGTCTCCGGCGGAGAAGACGTTCTGGTGCCTGAAATCCTGCAATCTCATTTTCACGGTCTTCTGTGATTTTTCGGTATTTTACCCGCAGGAGTAACTGACGTAAAGTATGCGTCGGGGTGCCCAGGATGTTTCCTGGGCACCCCTAAGTTCCTTTGTGGTTCTCTGATTTTCAATGGAGAAAAAAAGAAAAAGAGGTTTTAACGGCTACTAAGTACAGGAGGTACAAATGAAAGATTTAAACCTAACCAAACTCACCGCTCTCACTTCGGAGGAAGCCAAGAAAATCTTGGCTGGCATATCCCCAGAAGAATTAGAGGTATGCGGAGTATACTGTAAGCGTTTAATTCAAAATCTAGGGGATATGGATGTGATGTTTCCGCCCGATGTGCCCAATGAGTAACTGACGCAAAGTATGCATCGGGGTGCCCAGGATGTTTCCTGGACACCCCAAGTTCCTTTGTGGTCCCCATGATTTTTTATTGAGTGAGAAAATGATTATAACAAGTGCCAAAGGCAATCATTATTATTTGAGTCCATCCATTCCCCAGATCTTTTTTATTCATCCCATTTTAAAGGAATTTATCGAGTTGGAAGAGAATGGTACCGATTTGAGGATTTGGTTGGAAAAAAAAATGGCTTCAGTTGGGGAAACTTCATTGATTGCGAATGAAAACAAATACTATTACCGTTTTTTTCAATTCCTTAAGGAAAAGGATTTTTTCAATAAAATAAAAAAAGTGCCTTTAGAGGATATTCGTTCCTATTCGGCCGAATTTATAAAAATGCAGCTAGCCAATACCGATCAGATATCGTTTGAAGTGACCGATGCCTGCAACCTCAAGTGCTACTACTGCGGCTATGGAGAGCTTTATTGCGGATATGACAAGCGGAATCGCAAAAAGATGAGTATGAAAACAGCGAAGAGGCTTCTCGATTATATGATTGCCCTGAAACGCTCTCATCTGAACACCAAAACCCATCGCAGAATAGGGATTTCATTCTATGGCGGTGAGCCTTTACTCAATTTCCCATTCATCAGAAGCATGGTGGAATACGTGAAGGGAATCAAGTTGGATTCAATCGATTTCATATTCGTCATGACGACAAATGGCGTTTTGCTTGATCGCTACATGGATTTTCTGGCGGCCAACCGGTTTACGTTATTGATTAGTCTGGATGGCGATAAGAACCACAATGGCTATCGAGTCTATCCCGATTCCCAAGATTCCTATACAACAGTTTTCAACAATGCGCTGAAGCTGAAAGAAAAATATCCGGAATACTTTCGTCGGTTTGTCAATTTTATTTCGGTGATGCATGATAAAAATAACGTATATCAAGTGATCAAATTCTTTCATGACCATTTTAATAAAAGGCCTCTTACCGTTGGGATTTGTACCGTCGGTGTTAAGCCGGAAAAATATTCAGAATTCGAAAGAATAAAAAAATCGATCATGTCAAAATCCGAAATTGAACAAATGCAGGAGATGATGAGTAAAGCCAAAGTTAAGGATCCGCCGACATTCAACAACATGGACGTTTTTATCAAGCGATATTGTGGATTTGTCTACAATCGCCTGGATGCCTTCTTTAGCAAAAGCGAGCAGGCTGAGTATGTAACCACTGGGACCTGCCATCCATTTGAAAAAAAAGTCTTCTTGACTGTGAATGGCAAGATTCTGCCATGCGAGAGGATTCTCCAAAGTCATGCATCGGGGAAAGCCGACGACCACGGCGTACAACTCGATTTTCAAAAAATCGCCGACTACTACAATTCCCTTTACGACAACTGCAAGAATAAATGCAATGCCTGTAGCCGGTCTTCTTGGTGCGGTCAGTGCATTTTTCAACTGAATCCCAAGCCGGGTGAATTCAATTGTAAGAATTTTTTAAGCAGAGAAGAATTCCAGAAAAGGAGCTGGAGCATAATGTCGTTGCTCGAAGAATCTCCGGAATTTTACGACCGCATTATGAAACAAAAAAAGGGGGTCACATGAAAAACCCCCAGTCAGTTCCCGCGCACTCTTGGTTTTATTTGCATCCGTATGTCCATGTATCCCAGAAAAAAGAACATGTGTTGCTCTGCAACACACTGAATGGGGACATGATTGAATACCGAAATAATCCGCTGATTGCGGAGTTGGTTCGCAGACTGGACAATGCTCGCAATGCCTATGTGATTCGAATCGAAAAGGAAAACATGAATCCGAAGATCCGAGAATTTATTACGACAGCCAGGGTGCACTATATAGGAGATATGGTAGATTCCTCTCTCGTGATTCAAAAACCTATGCAGTTACGCCCTATACTCAGATTGGAACGTCAAATCGAAGAGCTCAGCATCGATGTGAAAGCAAACCGCTTGCTTGAAAAAGACACGATAAAGGGATTAGTCAACTGGGTGTCGATCCATATTAATTCTACCTGCGACCAGGATTGCTTGAATTGCCAAAAGATGTTCAGGCAATTCCCGTGCTGCCATAAAAGCCAAAAAAGCAAGATTTGGTCACTCGAAGAAATCCAGCGATTGATGGATGAGCTGCAAGGATACCATATTATTAAATTGAATGTCCTTGGGGGGAACATTTTGCTGCATCCTCAATGGCGGGAGTTGGTACAGTTCTTCAACCAGTTGAAAATTGATAAAGAATATTTTGTTGACGTTCAACAGCTTGTGAACAATATAGATCGGCTGACCTGCTTGAGCGATGAAAGTAAATTGACCATCACCTTGTCATTTCCAATAAATCAAAAAGTAATCGAAAACTGGCTATTATTCAATAAGAAGTCGGCGATAACTTGCAGTTACCGATTTATCCTTGAAAAGGAAGCTGATTTTGTCGCTGCACAGGAATTGGCCAAGACCTATGGTTTGACGAACATCTGCTATGCTCCTTTTTTCAACGTTGAAAACCTCGAATTTTTTCAAAAGCATGTCTATATATCTAGGGAATCTCTCATGGATAGTGCTTTCCCAATGTCGGCCATTTTTGCCAATCGAACGATCAACCGCTTCTTTTTCAAACGTTTGATCATTGCTAGCGACAAAAAAGTATATTCAAATCGAAATGCCCCAGCATTGGGCAAACTGTTTCAAATGAAGATTGACCAAATGGTGGTCAAGGAAGTGAATAGTAACAGGGCATGGATGAAGGTCAGAAAGAATCTGACCCCATGTAAAAATTGTGTTTACAATTCATTGTGTCCGCCCATCTCAAATTACGAATCTGCCATCGGCCAAAACAATCTGTGCCGCATGGTCGATTCCGATTCACATCCGTTGTAGGGGATGAAATGGATGGGGATAAGCGCTCAATCGACTCTATGCAGTTCGTTAAACACTTTCAATTATTTACGACCTGCACCCCAAAGGCAGCTTGCAATTGCTCCTCGAAGAAGGCGGCGATAGCGGCCTCCATCTCAGGCGTCACGACATGAGGAACAGCGAGGTAGAGTTCAAAGTGTGCCAAAAGATCCTTCGTTGATAGGTTCTGGATTTTCTCCCGACCATCTTGGCAAGCGTCTTGATCTTGCCCACCAGCCTTTCCCGGGCCCGGTTCAAGAGCCACATGTTTTGCGTCAAATGGTATTGACAAGCAATACCACAAAACTCTTTACCTACCATTATTTGTGGGAGTGGTTTAACGACGCTGATTAAACCCTATCCATCGACCACGAACCTATCTAGTTATGCTTGCCGATCCCAGCTTTTAGACAGCAGATCAAAGTAAAATAAAAATACCTAAGAGGGTAGCCTAGTCCGGGAAAATTCATTTTCTTGTCCGAAAGCCCTTTACTTGTCTTGATGCCTATCCGAAAAATGATTTATTTTAGACAGTAATGAAGTAATGATTTTCAAATAAAAGTTAGGCTAATCGCTAACTTTGTTAGGAAATTACCCAACAAACATATATAAAATTTTTAAATAAATTTCCAAAAAGCAGTATGGACAACGATTTTGATATTTGGCAGGTTTGGCATGGTTTTTGATTGTGCTTATTCATGTTTGGTTTTTTATTGGAATGTTTAAAGTGGATATTAAAAAATTTCCAATTCACCCAGTGCAATTCTCTCGGACCCCATATTTAAAAAAAAGGAGAAAAAAATGAAAAAACTGACCTTGAATGAAATGAAAATGATTAGTGGCGGCGAGAAATACGACAAATTGGCGGAGTGTATGGCCACATGTGGTTCGCCCGTAAATCCGGGTCATTATGATTGCGTCGTGACTTGTATGTATCTATATTCATTCAATGAATGAATAGCGATAACATTTGATTGCGTTATTAGACATTACGATATCTAAGTAAGAAGGGTTAATGTGAATGGGGCCCGAGAGAATTGCCATGGCGGAAAAAAATTGATATCTTCTCCCTCCTTGCTTGCTATTGTTGAAGCTTCTAACACTTTAGGGTCAAGATGGTAAACGCAAGGATGCATTCTTGTAATGTGGCGGCTTTTTGCAAGGAAACAATTAATTTAATTAACATAGAAAAACAATCCGTTTTTTTTGACTTTAATTGTGGAACCTGCATTGCTTTTTGATTTCGTTACTCTCGTCTGGGCATACCAGATACTTCTTTCCGGATAAGGAGCATCATGTCAATCTTCAGATTACACAAAATAGAAAATATTAATGATCGGCTTATGATGCGTCGGACAGTGTCGACCCTGCTGCACACTATCAATATCCCTGCTACCTGGAGTCATATCGAGACGATGTTGTTCAACCATCCCGATTTCCCCTCGCTGCTCGCCATTTCCGAAGCGTTGCGGGAATGGGGTGTGGAGAGCGAAGGGCTGGAGGGCGGGGTGGAGAATCTGACCGCTGACCATTTTCCGTCCATAGTCCTTTTGAAATCAAACCTTTTCGCGGTGCTTTTGGAAAAGCGGGGGGAAATGCTGCGCTATTTCGATCCATCCGAAGGCGAAAAAGAGGTGGGGAAAGACGAGTTCGCCGCCCTCTGGAGCGGAGTGCTACTACGTGTAAAAAAAGCGGAAGGGGCCATGGAACCGGAATACCAGAAGCACCGTTCCGCAGAGATGCGAAAATGGTTGTGCCGCTGGGCTTTGGGCCTCGGTTCCGTGCTGTTTGCGCTTGTGGCCATATTACAGGCTCTGATAGTGGTGCCAAACCGAATACTGCTTGCCGGGCTCTTGGCGGTCAATTTCCTGGGGCTGATCGTCTCCGCCGTCATGGTCACCCCCTATCTGACCGGACCCGATCTCATGAAACGGATCTGCCCGGTCAGGAAAAAAGTGAACTGCCTGCGGGTCATGTCCTCGCCGGCCGGAAAAATCCTCGGCATCCCGATGGCAGACATTGGCTTGGTCTTTTTTTCGGGGTGCTTTCTCACCCTGATGTTTTCCGCCTTTTCCCCCCACCCCGAACCGGCCTGGAACTGGATCGCGCTGATCGATCTGCTGGCTCTCCCGTACACTATTTTCTCTGTTTTTTACCAGGCCTTCGTGATGCGCACCTGGTGCATGATGTGCCTGTTGGTGCAATTTCTACTGTGGGCCGAGTTCGCCATATGCGCGTTTTCAAAAATGATCGGCTTCGAACGGATTTCTTCCGTGCTCCCTCCGTTTGTCGTTGTCACCGGTTTTGCCCTGCCCCTGTTTTCTTGGCTTGCCATCCGCCCCATGATCCCCAGATCCCATCGCTTCGATTGGCAGACCTCCCAGATGGTGAGGATGCGACGCAATCCCGAGTACATTCGTTTTCTGTTGTCGAAGCAGGAGAGATTTGAGATGGCCCGGGCGGACCATGAATTGGAGCTTGGGTCTCAAGACGCCCCCATCGTGCTGACGATGGTGGTCAACCCTCTTTGTAACCCATGCAAACAAGCACTGGCCCAGCTTGAAAAATTGATTGCCGCAAGTCGTGGAAAAATCAAAACGGTGATCCGCTTCCTGGTGCGCAACCGCAATGATAACCTAACGGAACGGGAAGAGGCCATGGATTACGACATCGGCCTGGCCGTCACCGCCCTGGCGCTGTCTGGGAAAACCGGGGAAGCCCGATCCGCATTTCTGGAATGGTTCAGAGAAGAGGGGAATTTCAACCAGGTGCGATTTGCTGCATGGCGTGAAAAATATGGCGGCGTGGATGCTGGAGCGCAAGGCCTTGCCGATGACCGGCTGACTGCGCAGAGGAATTGGGCCACAGATGCCGGCGTCAGAGGCACGCCGACGTTTTTTCTGAACGATATTCAATTCCCCCCTGAAATCGCCCTGGAAGACATACGCTATTTCCTGTTTCGCCAGGTTGGCAGCTTAACGAATCCGGAATGAAGGAAACTCATTTTGTAAAACAGTTCGATTCCATGGATTGCGGACCTGCCTGTCTGGCAATGGTTTCCCGCCATTACGGCAAGGTTTATTCCCTGCAGAAACTGCGGGAGCTGAGTTACATTACCCGCGAAGGGGTGTCCTTGCGCGGCATCTCCGATGCGGCAGAAGCCATCGGCATGCGCACCATGGGGGCGCGACTTGACTTCGCCAAGCTCGAAAAAGAGGTGGTGCTGCCCTGTATCGCCCATTGGAAACAAAACCATTTTATTGTGGTTTACAAGATTCAAAAAGGAAATGTCTATGTTGCCGATCCCGGACATGGATTCATCACCTATACCCAAGAGGAATTCCTGAAAGGCTGGGCCGTTGCCGGCCAGCCGGCTGAGCAGCAGGGCATCTGCCTGCTGCTCGAACCGACCCCCGATTTCTATAGCCACGAGGACGAAAAAATTGATAAGCGGAAATTTTGGTTCCTCTTCTCCTACTTGCGGCCGTACAAAAAACTGATTCTGCAATTGCTGATCGGGCTCGGTTTTGGCAGCCTGCTGCAATTGATATTCCCTTTCCTCACCCAGGCCATCGTGGACAAGGGGATCAACTACCGGGACATCGGTTTCGTCTACCTGATCTTGATCGCACAGTTGATTCTGTTTTTCAGCCAGACCTCGGTCAATTTCATCCGCTCCTGGATATTACTACACATCAGCACGCGTATTAACATCTCCATCATTTCCGATTTTCTAATCAAACTGCTGAAGCTGCCCATCGGTTTTTTCGATTCCAAGATGATCGGCGACATCATGCAGCGCATCAACGACCACCAACGCATCCAGTCATTCTTGACCTCCTCCACCCTGAGCATCGTTTTTTCCATGTTCAACCTGGTGGTATTCGGAGCGGTGTTGGCGATTTACAATCTGACCATTTTCTTCATTTTCCTGGCAGGCAGCGCGCTCTACCTCCTCTGGGTCGTTTTGTTCATGAAAAAAAGGCGGGAACTCGATTTCAAGCGATTCGCCCAGTTGTCGGCCAACCAGAGCAACCTCTACCAGCTGATCACCGGCATCCAGGAGATCAAGTTGAACAACTGTGAAAAGCAGAAGCGCTGGGACTGGGAGCGAATCCAGGCCCGGCTGTTCCGCGTCAATGTCAAGGGGGTGGTACTCGAACAATACCAGCAGTCGGGATCGGCGTTCGTCAACCAGATCAAGAACATTCTGATTTCATTTTTTTCGGCCAAAGCGGTGATCGACGGTAACATGACGCTCGGCATGATGATGGCGGTGCAATACATAATCGGACAGCTGAACAGCCCCATTGACCAGATGATCGGATTTTTCCAAACCACCCAGGATGCCAAGATCAGTTTGGAGCGGTTGGGAGAGATCCACGACAAACCCGATGAAGAAAAGTTCGACGAGTCCCATCTGACCGAGTTGCCGGAAGACAAAAGCATCCGCATCGCCGGGTTGTGGTTCCAATACGCGGGTCCCCATTCGGAATGGGTCCTGGATGATCTGCAGCTTGAGATTCCGCCGGGTCAGGTGACGGCGGTGGTGGGGGTGAGCGGCAGCGGCAAGACCACGCTGCTCAAGTTGCTACTGGGCTTCTATCCGCCAACCCGGGGCGAGATAACGGTCGGCGGCGTCCGCCTCGATCAAGTCAGCCCGCGTGCCTGGAGACGGGGATGCGGGGTGGTGATGCAGGACGGCTACATCTTTTCCGATTCCATCGAGAACAACATCGCCCTGGGCGAAGAGAAGGCGGACAAAAAGAGATTGTTCTACGCGGCGAAAACCGCCAATATCATGGATTTCGTCAACGCGCTGCCCCTGCGGTTCAACACCAAGATCGGCATGGAGGGCCATGGACTCAGCCAGGGGCAAAAGCAACGAATTTTGATCGCCCGGGCGGTCTACAAGAATCCAAAATTCATCCTGTTCGACGAGGCCACCAACGCGCTCGACGCCAATAACGAGCGGGTGATCATGGACAACCTGCTTGAGTTTTTCAAAGGTAAAACCGTGGTGGTGGTGGCGCACCGGCTCAGCACGGTGAAGAACGCGGACCAAATCGTTGTGCTCGACAAGGGCAAAATCGTGGAAAAGGGGACCCACCGGGAATTGACCGAACGGAAAGGGGAATATTTCAATCTGGTCAAGAATCAGCTCGAACTGGGAAACTAGCATGGAAGTGAACCGTGGCTGAAATAGACAAGGAAAAGATATTCCAGGCGATAAAAGAAAAAATGAAACCGGGAGCGGGAACTCCGGTGGAAATGGAGTCCATGAATGATGAAGAATTATTTGAATTTAAGAAGCTGCTGGAGAAGGACCAGACTTCCAAAGGAAGAATTCCGGATCTGAACATCCAGAACGTGCGCAGCCATGAAGTGCAGGAAATATTGGGTTATATTCCCAACTGGATCGTCCGCTGGGGCATCACGGTGCTGTTCGCGACGGTTCTGGTGCTGCTGGTCGGGAGCTGGTTTTTCAGATATCCGGACGTGATTGCCAGTACCGTGGTGGTGACGAGCACGAATCCGCCGGCGGCCCTGCTGAGCCGGAGCAGCGGGAAAATCCAACATTTATTTGTAACCGACACCCAGAAGGTGGAGAAAAACAGTGTCGCCGCGGTGATCGAGAATGCGGCCGATTATCATCAGGTGTTTACGCTCAGGGGGCAATTGGAGACCTTGCGTTCGGTTTTAAAGAACGCTGACCTGACTCGCTTAAAACGGATTCAATTCAACCGCGACTACACGCTGGGAGAATTGCAAGCGGGTTACGAGACTTTATTGAAGGGATATTTCGATTTTAAGAATTTTCTCGATATGGATTTCAATAAAAAAAAACTGATTGCGCTCGGAAAACAACTGGCCATGCACAAACTTTCCATCTCCGGACAGGAGGCCCAGCTGAAATTGTTGGAGGCCGACCATGCCATCTGCCGGCAGCAATTCGAACGGGCGCAAATCATGTTCAAGGAGGGCTACTTTTCACGGAACGATTTCGATGCTGCCGAAAGTGCTTTCATCCAGAAACAATATTCGTTTGAAGGGGCCAAATCGAACCTTGTCAACTCCAGGATCCAAACCCTGCAACTGGAACAATCGATCCGGGAACTGCAGTTGCAGGACCTTCAGGAAAGCAATGATCACATTCTGGAGTTGAAACAGTCGTGCGAGAACATGCTCGGGCAGATCGCGCAATGGGAGCAGAATTACGTATTGAAATGTCCCATCTCCGGGGTGGCCTCTCTGGCCAAATACTGGAGCGTGAACCAGAACGTCAAGGCGGGAGACGTGGTTTTAACGGTGATATCCGAAAAAAAGGGGAAGATCGTCGGCAAGGTGGTGCTGCCGGTTCAAGGATCGGGGAAGGTGAAACCCGGCCAGCCGGTAAATGTCAAGTTCGACAATTTTCCCTACCAGGAATACGGCATGGTGCGCGGGGTGGTGGTGGCCAAGTCGCTCGTTCCCAGCGAAGATTCCTATACCGTGGAGATCGGATTTCCCGAGGGCTTGAAGTCCAATTATAAAAAAATATTGAAATTTGATGAAGGGATGAAGGGCAGCGCCGAAATCATCACCGAGAATATTCCCCTTTTGCTGCGCCTGCTCCAGCCGCTAAAGATGATTTTGCGAAGCAGTTTTTGATCGCCGGAATCCATTTTGAGCGTTTAACAACAATGATTTCAAAGAATTCGGCTTCAACCTATCATATTTAATTCGCAGTCGAATTGTCTTTATTCAGATCATGATCGTTCAAAAAAGACATGAATCGGTGGTATTCTTTTTCCTCAAGATTAAACAATCTGATAACATTTTTATATTTTCCTCCGCACTCGTTCAAGCCAAAATCCAGAATTGTCCTCATTTCGCTCCGGTTCAGCTCACGATGCAAAAAAGGTTTCTTCACTTCTTCCCAAAAGGTTCCCCCTTCTTTCAGTCTTTGCCATATTTTATTCAGTTTCTTGCATTTCGAAATACCGTTAGGAGAAATATATTTTTTATCGATAAATTCAACAATCTCCACTCCGATTTTATCACCTTCGTAATCGATCCCCACCCTGGTCAATACCGACTGCAGTTCCCGGATGTTGCCCGGCCAGGAATAATTAACCAGAATCTTGATCGCCTCATTGTTTAACTTTATTTGCCGCAACAGATGTCTGTTTTCAACTAAAAAGTCTGGAATGTCTTCACTCCGCTCACGCAAGGGAGAAATGACAATGGGCAGCACATTGAGTCGGAAATATAGGTCTTCGCGAAATAAATTATGCTCAACCAATTTCCTGAGATCTTTATTGGTGGCGGTGATAATCCGCACCGCGGCCTGGCACTCGACCGAATCCCCCAGCCGGGTATATCTCTTATTGTCGATCAGCCGCAAAAGTTTGGCCTGGATCTCCCGAGTAAGTTCGGCGATCTCGTCCAAAAACAGGGTGCCGCCCTTGGCCCGAGCCACATACCCTATGGCATCCGAGCTGGCCCCGGTGAAGCTTCCCTTGCGATGTCCGAAAAGTTGACTCTCGAACAAATCCTTGGCCACTCCCGGCGTATGCACTGAAATAAAATCTCCTTTATTACCTGAATATTTGTGAATCAGCTCCGCAACATGGTTTTTCCCAACACCGGTCTCTCCCAAAAGCAGCACTGGTTCTTCTAATACAGAATATTTGCGAACCAAATCCATTATTCTGCCGGCCACTTTGCTCTTGCCAGTGATCAAAGCGATGCTCTTTTCGTTGTATTTAGTCATTTTCAATGCGAGAGTTCGGTCACCCGGACCGGAACGGCCGACTCCGCCTCGACGTCATTGCCGGCGGCCATATTTTTGCGATTCCTCCTTCCTGCGTCTTCCTGCGAATATTTCGAAAATATCCAGTTCCAAAATAAACTAATACGCTTATCGTAAGGATCACAAGCACAATTAGAAGAATCTTTTCGCTCATGTGACTCTTTTTTCGCTTCGGGTCTATTCAGGAATATTTACGTTTATTTTTTAAAATAGTGTTAATGAATTCGACGAACGGTCGTTACAATCGCTAGAAATGAATGAGGTTGGTCCTGACCGATTTGTATTTACTTCTTGATGCTTTGGTAAATCGCTCCGATCCAATCGTCGCAGTTGGCCGGGCCCACGGCCCACTTTGTCCAGTCCTTGAGAACTCCGGCGGTCTTGATCTCCTCGAGGCTTTTCCCCTTGTCCATCTCCGCCCGGACGACTTTTACGGTCGCCTCGAGCATGGCCTGATAGTTGCGCAAATATTCGATATTGCATTCGCGGCCGTGGCCAGGGATGATCTTTACGTCCGCAGGCATCAAGTCAATGATCTTTCTGATATTTTCTACGAGCCGGAGAACGTTTCCTCCCCGCTCCAGGTCGATGAAGGGCAGCATGTCCGTGAAAACGATGTCGCCGATGTGAAGGACGTTGGCTTTTTCGAAATAGACGATCAGGTCTCCGTTGCTGTGGCCGCCAATGAGAGGGATGATCTTAATCGTTTCATCGTTAAAGTAGATCTTTAGGGGACCAGTCAAGGTGAGATTCGGGACGGCATGCTCGGGATATGCTTTCTGGACCTGTCCCAGCAGCAGTTGGTCCGTGCTGAGATAGGGACGGACATTCTCGTGGGCGATGATGACGGCGCCCCGGCCGAAAACCTTGTTCCCCCCCGTATGATCGAAATGCCAGTGGGTATTGATGATATATTTCACCTTCGTCTCCCCCAGCTTCATCAATTCGGCTGTAAGCTTATCCCCCAGTTGCTCGTAAGATGCGTCGCAGAGAAGGACGCCTTCGGGACCGACCGAAACGATGACGTTCGGCGTATAACCGTGGAGCAGATAAAGTTGGGAGGCAAGCGGCGTGGCCACGATCTGTTGCTGGGCCCAGGCCAGGGCCGGCCACAATGAGGCTCCCGCCAATAGAAAAGCAATCAGATTACGGATTTTCCTATCGCTATTCATCTTTTCCTCCAATAAATGAAGATTGACATTAGAGTTGACGTTTTCATCTGTCAGCAGCTTGGTTTGTATTATCCTTTAACCGGCATTGAAAAAAAAATTGAATTCGCTGAGCGGTCGGCCGAATCGCCGAGCGGTCGGGGAAAATGTAACCTTTTCAAGCGCTTGGGGTATTAAGAATCGACAAGGGAAGCAACCACCATGAAATGTGAATGGTTTATGTTTATTGGCTTGATTATGCAAAAAAAAGGCCTTTTCAAATAATAGGGAGGAACCTCAATGAAAAAGTTACTGGGACCGTACTTCTTTGCTATCGCTTTTTGCTTTTTTATTTTCCAGGGCAATAGCTATGCACAAAGCGGAATTCATGATCATATAGGCATTGTGCCGAATCTGCCGCAGATAATGCCCGTAAGAAAGCAGGTCGAAATCACGACCAGGATTCTGCGCAAACGTCTTGACACTATCCTGCCCGTCGCCCTCCGGGAGGCGGATATCGATATGTGGCTCATTGTCTGCCAGGAGGATAACTTCGACCCGGTGTACAGAACCATGATACCCATGGACACCTTCCCAAAGGTGTTGCAGATACTGGTTTTTTTTGACCGAGGCAAAGAGAAAGGAGTAGAACGGATCAATCTTTCGATGACCGACACAGCAGATCTGTATGAGAAGCCCTGGAAGGGTGGGAACCATCCTGAACAGTGGTCCCTGCTCTTAAAGATAATCAAGGAACGTGATCCCAAAAGAATTGGACTTAATATTGGAACCGTGAACTGGGCAGCTGGCGGGTTGACCAAGAATCTCCATAACCAACTTGTGCAAACGCTCCCAGAAAAATACGTCAATCGGCTCACTTCGGCAGAGATCGCCTGCAACCGTTGGGCGATGACACTGACAGATGAGGAGCTGGCCCTTTACCCGCATATATCCTCAATCGCACGCCGGATTATCGCCCATTGTTTCAGCCCAGCTTCGATCACACCAGGCGTCACCACAGTCGAGGACCTCAACTGGACGTTTTGGCAGATCTGTTCTGATCTTGGCCTGGAGCAGTCCTTCAAGCCTTACTTTACAATCTGTAGGAGCGACTCGGCAAATAAGAAACACCCGCTCTCCGACCGCATCATCCGCAGAGGAGATCTGCTGGGTTGCGACGTGGGGATCAGATACCTGGGTCTTATAACCGATCACCAGGAACTAGCCTACGTCAGGCAAATCGATGAAACGGACGCACCTACAGGACTGAAGAACCTGCTGGCGGCGAACAACCGCCTGCAGAACATATTCATGCACGAATTCAAGAAGGGTTTAAGCGGAAATCAGTTGTTGGAGAACATCCTCTCCTCAGCCCGCAAAGCCGGCATACCCACCCCGATAATTTTCTCCCATTCTCTGGGCCTTTTCCTGCACGAACCCGGTCCTGTCATCGGTCTCCCATGGGAACGGGACCCCTATCCAGGCAGGGGGGAAGTCAAGCTGGAATACAACTCATGCTACGCGATGGAGATGGCGATTGTAGATACCGTTCCGGAGTGGGACAACGAACGGGTTGGATGCCAGACGGAACAGATTGTGCAATTCACGGAAGATGGCTGCAAGCCCGTGGATAGCGTCCAGACACATTTCCATCTAATCTGAGTGCATGCCCGGCAATTATGAAAGTTTAAAAATGTGCCAGGAGGCGGATACCGGTATTCGGGAGGGGGATACACCGTCCGCCAATGCTTCTTTCTTGACTTCCAGCGGTTATCTTGACCGCTTATCGATTGGCGTTTTCCCATCAAACCCTTAGGGAAGTACTTACCAGCATGACGATTATCCAAGGAGGCATAATGAGCAAGATGAGAATTTTTTCGGCGGCACTGGCCATACTTTTTTCATTTTCCCATCCCGCGTTTGGGTGCACGACAATCATCAAGGTGAGGGAGAAAACAGTTCTTGCGGGTTTCAATCTGGATTACAGCAATTTTTTCCCTAAGATCTGGATCGTTCCGGCTGCGGTTGGACAATACGGCAGGTTCTGCTTCGGCTTCGATGAAAACTACAAGATCGCCGAAGGCGGCCTCAACGAGAAGGGATTGTTCATTGCGGTCAACGCCCTGAATGAAGACACGGGATGGAAAACGGATCCCGGTCTACCCGATTGGGAAACATGGGAGGGGTGGAACAAGACCGGAGTTCCCGACGGCATCCTGGCCAAATGCGCCACCGTAAACGAAGCTGAGCGGATATTCAAAAGCTACAATCTTTTTACCCTCCAGCGGGTCAAATTCCTCATCGCCGACAAATCGGGCAATTCCGTCGTGATCGAATGGAGTAAGAAAGGCCTGCAATTTACCAAGAGGACGATGGACTATCAAGTATCGACGAACTTTATCACTTCCAACTTTGAACCGGGTCAATATCCCTGCGTCCGCTATAACGTGGCCGAACAAATCTTGGCGGCCAGCGGCAACGCAATTTCCGTCTCTTTGCTGCGTTCCGTTCTGTCGGCCACGCATAATGAAATTTGGACGCCTACCGTATTCTCATACGTCTGCGACCTTAGCTCGGGCGATATTCATCTCTATTATTTCCATAACTACGAAGAGGTCGTGAAAATTAGCCTTTTCCAAGAGCTTAAGAAAGGCGAAGCGCGATACTTGGTCGAATCGCTCTTTGCGTTCAAGCCCTATATTGCGGAAATGTATAAGAAATACCAAAAAACGGGATCATAGGGATTTCTACTCGATTGCGGATTGCATTCGCTGAGAGCGAGACCGAACCGGCTGATGGTCCTTAAAACCGTCGAAGAAACAAACGGCTTCACCTTGACCGAACGATGGTCTTTAGATCGCTTTGAGCAAGGAGAGTTTTTTTCGGTCTTGTGGCCGCCGACCTTTTGTCGATTCGACCGGCCGCTTATCGAATGAATGGAACCATTTTTCAGCTAAAAAAGTATAATGAAAATATAAGGAGATTTTACCATGAATCGTCCGCTCAAGATCTGGCTTCCAACCGCGGCCGTCGTAATTCTGACGATGGCCTGCTTTGCCGCGGGCTTACCCATCCAAGAGGTTGAAGGAAACGTCATCCCTTTCACACCTGAACGCTGGGACCTGGCCAACGCCAAGGTCGTCGATCACCTCGAACGCAAGGCCATGATGGGTGCGGCCCTGCTCAAGGACGTCGAGTTCGAAGATGGGATTATTGAATGCGATATCGCCATGAAGGCGGGCGTCCGTTCTTATCCCGGCATCATCTTCAGGCTCCAGTCCATGGAGGACTACGAGAGAGTGTACCTCCGGCCGCACCGCTCCCCCCTCTATGACGACGCCGTCCAGTACATCCCTGCGTTTCACGGCGTGGACAGTTGGCAGATCTATAACGGCCCGGGCATTACCACAAGAGCCGTAATTCCGACGGAGCGTTGGGTCCATATGAAGATCGAAGTGCAGGGAGCTCAGGCCCGTGTTTTTCTGGACAATGCGCCCGAGCCCGTCCTGGTCATCGGAGACCTCAAACGCGGGAAAACCAAAGGCGCCCTGGGCTTGACGACCATGGGCGATGGGAATTCATTCTTTTCCAACTTCTCCTTCCGGCGAGACAGATCCCTGTCCTTCCCCCCGGCCCCGCTTATCCATCAGCCGCCGGGATGCGTTCTGGAATGGGAACTCTCCCAGCCTTTTAAAAGGCGCCTCCTTGATTTCGACAACTATCCCGACATGAAAGCCCTGGGCTTGAGCCAATGGACGAAGGTCACGGCTACTTCCAGCGGGATCCTGGATATCTCCCGGACCTATGGAAGGCTAGGGGCCGAGCCGGACGGGATCTTGGCCCGAACCGTCATCCGGGCGGACCAGGAGGGTCTGAAGAAATTCTGGTTCGGCTACAGCGATGAAGCCAGCCTCTTCATAAATGGCCGGCTTGTTTTTTACGGAAACAGCGCCTACCGTTACCGCGATACATCTTTCCTGGGGGTCATCGGGCTCTATGACGCCGTCAATTTGCCGCTGCAAAAGGGCGATAACGAGCTTTTGATCGTCATCGGAGAAGCGAGCGGCGGCTGGGGCCTGATCTTCCAGGATGCGACCTTTGTCCACAAGGCGCCGGGCGTCGAAACCCTCTGGACAACAAACAGGGATTTTCTCATCCCCGAGTCGGCGGCCTATGACCCGGGAACGGATGCCTTCTACATCTCCAACTACGACGGCTATAACCCCAGCCGGGGGGCCGGGAAGCAGTTCATCTCGAAGCTCACGTCCAGCGGCGAAGTGGCGGCGCTCCAATGGGTCTCGGGCCTCAATAACCCGACCGGCCTGGCCGTCTGGAAGAACCGACTGTACGCCGTCGAGCGCACTGGACTGATCGAAATCGACATCGCTTCGGCCAAGATCGTCGGCCGCATAGCCATCCAGGGAGCCGGCATGCCCAACGATGTCACCGTGGCCGACAACGGGGATATCTTCGTCAGCGATTCCCGCAAGAACAGCATCTATAAACTCTCCGGCGGACACGTCGAGGAATGGCTGACCGGCCCGGCCATTGCCGCCCCCAACGGAATTTGCGTCCTCAAGGGAAAGCTCGTCGTCGGAGTGAACGGCGACGGCTGCCTGAAAGTGGTGGACTTGGCGAGCAAGGAGATCTCGATCCTCGTCAACCTCGGAGAGGGGACGATTGACGGCATCACGCCGGATCGGGACGGCAACCTCCTGGTGTCCCATAACGAGGGACGCCTCTTCCGCGTGTCGGCCGACGGCCGCGTGACGAAAATCCTCGACACGACGGCACAACGGATGTACATGGCCGATTTCGCCTGCGAGCCGGGCCGGAATATGGTCGTCTTTCCCACGTTCATTGACAGTAGTGTGACGGCATACCGGCTGGGCAGATGAGATCCTCGACTTTAAGGATTTTGAATAGCTTTTACTCGGCTATTTCAAAACGCCTCATGAGCCATCATTCCATGATGGGCAGTTTCGGTCTCCCGCCTAGAGCGCGGCAATTACATATAAGGAGGTGACTCGTGAAGGCACAACTAAAGCCAGCATCTCACTCTGAGCTTGAGGAATTCAACAGACGCCGGTTCATGTGGTACTTCTCTTCTATGGGGTTGGGGGCAGCATTTTTCCCGGGGGCACTTGTGGCGATAGCCGGGGATAGGGAAAAGATTAGCGCTGAGATGATCAAACAAGCGGAAAAGATCGCCGGTTTGGAGTTTTCAGACGAAGAGCGTCAGCAGATGGTTGAGGACGTGAACTGTTTCAGAGATGGCTTTGAAAGCCTGCGCAGCCTGCATATGGGTAATTCCGTTCCCTTATCTTTGTATTTCAACCCGGTACCGCCCGGCAAGAAGCTGCCCGAGAAAAAACGAACCTTTAAGATCGGGAAAGTCAGGGCGAAAAATCCCGCAAGGATAGAAGATTTGGCTTTCTATCCTGTCACCCATTTGGCCGAACTCTTGAAGAGCCGCCGGATCACCTCTGAGGAACTCACAAAGATGTACCTGTCACGGTTGAAAAAGCATGATGCCGCATTGAAGTGCGTGGTGACTCTGACTGAAGAATTGGCCCTAAAACAGGCACAGCAAGCCGATCGGGAGATAAAGGCCGGCAAATATCGCGGCCTGCTTCATGGAATCCCATGGGGTGTGAAAGACATCTTTTCCAAGAAGGGCTACCGGACGACCTGGGGCGCCGGCATCTACCAGGATCAAGTATTCAATGAGGATGCCACCGTTGTGAAAAGGCTTGAGGAAGCCGGGGCCGTACTTTTGGCCAAATTATCCCTTGGTGAGCTTGCCTCTGGAGACCGTTGGTTCGGCGGCCAAACCAGGAATCCGTGGAATTCGGAATGGCCATCCGGCGGTTCTTCGGCCGGTTCGGCCGCGGCAACGGCGGCAGGATTGGTCGGTTTTGCCATCGGCACGGAGTCAACGCTTTCACTGGTGGGACCCGCCCGAGTGTGCGGGGCAACCGCGTTGAGGCCGAGTTTCGGCCGGGTGAGCCGAAATGGTGTTATGACGGTAAGCTGGAGCTTCGATAAGGTTGGGCCGATATGCCGCACCGTGGAAGATTGCGCCATTATTCTTAATGCCATCCACGGTCGCGATTATATCGATCACTCGGTCTTGGATGTGCCGTTCAATTGGGACCATACCTGTGATGTCTCGAGACTCCGGGTCGGCTTTGTTGAATCTTACCTAACGATGGAACCGAGGGATGAATGGCACGGATTCATGCTGGATTCTTACAAGGATGCTTTCCAAAGATTGAAAGGGATGGGAATAAAACTGGTTCCCATCGAGAAACCGACGGAACAGTGGAACAAGTTCGGACTTATTATGGTAACGGAGGCGGCAGCGGCGCACGATGAATTGACCATAAGCGGAAAGGACAAGTTGCTGACAAACAGCCCATGGGCTCAGACATTTCGGATGTGCCGGTTCATTCCTGCCGTTGAATACATCCAGGCGAATCGGGCCAGGACGTTGCGCATTCAGGAAATAGACAAGCTTTTTGATCAGGTGGATGTGCTGTTGGGATGCTTCTTCAATTTAGCCAACCTTGTGGGGCTGCCCGAGGTCGTCATCCCCTACGGTTTCAACAAATATGGCACGCCAAATTATATCAGTTTTACTGGCAAACTCTTCGGGGAAGAGGAAATCCTCTCATTGGCCTATGCTGTCCAGGAAGCCACCGATTATCACCTCAAACACCCTAAATTAGCATGACGCCTGTCAGTGAGCCGGAGACGACCATCAAGCGCGAGAAATCCGATATGAATTGCGGACAGAAATATCTTTAATCCTCGATGAAATGAGATGGACACGGAGGTACGAGTGATGAAAAAACTGAATCAATTGGTTTGTGTGTCTGTGGCGGTAATTTGTCAAGTTTGCTTTTTCTGCCTGCCGGGCCAGGAGCTTGGGGGAAGTCGGACGGACGACCAAATCCTTTTTGCCAAAATTGACGGGCTCTTTGCTCCATGGAATGCGCCGGACACGCCGGGTGTCGCCTTCGTTATCACGCGCGGAGGAAAAATCGTTTATAAAAAATGTTTCGGAGCGGCGAACCTCGAGTACCACATTCCCGTGAGGTTCAATACATCATTCAACCTGGCGTCCGTTTCGAAACAATTTACGGCCTTTTCCGTCCTGATGCTTGAAAAACTGGGGAAATTGGACTTAAATGACGACGTCCGCAAGTATCTCCCGGATCTCCCGAAATATTCCAAGGCCGTTACTCTCAGGCATCTTCTCAATCATACGAGCGGGATCTGGGAATATTCCACAACCATGATCTCCTACTGCGGATACAACATCAAGGATCATTTTACCTTAAATGAACTCATGGAAGTTTTGAAACACCAGGAAAAATTGCTTTTCGAACCCGGCTCAAACTTGTCATATTGCAATACCAATTATATCCTGCTGGCTCAGGTCGTGGAAAAAATCACGGGCGTCAAATTCCAGCAATGGACGAAAAGCCATATCTTTGACCCGTTAGGGATGAAGAACTCGTTTTTTGTACAAAACAGTTCCCAGTTGATCCCCAACAAGGCATCGCCCTACCAAAAGCTAAGGGAAGAAATCATCGACGGCACGAGCAGCTGGGTGGATTTTGTCGGCCAAGCGCACCTGTTTTCAACTATCGATGACATGGCCCTGTGGATGGACAATTTTCGAAGCCGAACAATCGGCGGAAATGCCGTGATCGACAAAATGTTCCAAATAGGGAAACTCAATGACGGCCGTGAGAGCGCTTATGGTTATGGGTTGGAAGTCTACCCGAGATTCGGGAAACTGGTGGCCGAACATTCCGGCCAGACGGGAGGCTATAAGTCCTTCATGCTCTACTGCCCCGACTTGGAGCTGGGGATAACGGTATTGGCCAATGAAAGATCGATCGACATCGTCGGCTTGGGGAGAAACATCTTCAAACTCTGCCTCATCAAAGAGACGCAAGTTGCGGCCGTCTCCGGCGGGGAACAGAAGTTCATACCCTTCAATCCCGAATCAGCGGCCAGGTATGCGGGCGGATATATCATCGAGGGATTAAATGCCAAGCTTGCTGTAAGTGTGGAGCCGGAATTTCTTCGCGCCGCAATCTTTGGCTTGGGGGAAGATGCTTTATACCCGATTTCCGAGAGATCGTTCTCCAATCGCTCAAATAGTAACACGATCGAGTTCTTGGATGGAAAGGACAGGATCTTTAAGCGAGTGGAACTCACGATCATGGGCAAGAAAATGACCGCCCACAGAATCATCCTGGATGCGACGCGTACGCAAACTCATCTTGCTGACTATGAGGGGACTTATTATAGCGAATCATTCGGCATCGGTTATAGGTTTCGCGCCGAGAATGAAAGGCTGATCATGCATCATCGAAGATATGGAGATATGCAAACGCAACCGATCGACGCGGAAGAATTCCTGTGCCCTCAAGGCTTCTTGAAATTCACCAGGAATCAAGAAGGAGAAATCATCGGGTTCATCCTGACTCCCTCAGACGATCGCTTTTATTTTCAGGGGATCGAATTTTCAAAGTTAAGACGGGACTCTCCATTTTGAACAGGATCGATATAGAAGAAAGTCAGATGAAACGACTCTTGATCGAAGCGGCCCGGGTGCTGGGCTATCTGGCCGTCATTTTTCTCGTCGCCGTATTGCTCATCATACCCACGCAATGAATATTCTGGTGAATTCGCAGGGAAATATTTTGGTTATCAAAACCAGTGCATGGGTGGGGAAATGTCCTTTTAACGATTTGAGCGACCGTTTATCGATTGCCTGTTCTTTTGTCATTTGGGGAAAAATCATATTCGGAAAATCCATTGATCGGAGCAGCTATTTTGTCAAGGAGGTAAAATCATATGTCCAGGAAAATAGTGATCGTTCTCGGTGTGATCCTTTTGGGTCTTGGACTCCCGGCGCAGGAGAGCGCCCTGGCCCGCTATCTGGGCTATCAAAAGGAAGCGGTCGCGGCCGAGCGGCGCGGCAATGGAGGCCGTTGACCTGGCCGAGTTCGGGCCCGCTTTTCCAGCTGGACAATTGGCCGTTGCTGAATTTCAGGATTTCCCCTTTCTGGCTGTCGGAGACATAGGCATTCCCTTCGTC
>Ga0307378_10002381_pt1 | contig 28920 bp, 22 predicted proteins | sample UN1MG_FD_202238 | JGI IMG/M metagenome (GOLD analysis project Ga0307378, IMG submission 202238) | Soil microbial communities from Risofladan, Vaasa, Finland - UN-1 | ecosystem: Environmental > Terrestrial > Soil > Coastal area > Acid sulfate soil | place: Finland: Risofladan, Vaasa | collected... | reverse complement strand
TCAAGTAATATCGGACCTGCCTTTTTCAGTGCAGCTTCGACCGCTATTGCCGCGGCCTGTTCAAAAGCAAGGCCAGAAGAATCAACCTGATGAAAAGAACCGTCTATTAACGTAACTCTAGCTCCGACAACAGGATAGCCCGCCAAAACGCCACTGCCCAGAGCGTCTCTGACACCAACGTCCACAGAGGGAATATATTCCTTCGGGATATTGCCACTAACAACCTTGCTCTCAAATTCAACTTCACTGCTCCAGTGGCCATCCTCGGTCAACAAAGGTTCAATAGTCAAAACAACATGCCCAAATTGCCCGTGCCCCCCAGTTTGACGCACAAACCTGCCTTCCGCCTCAGTCTTCACGGTAATGGCTTCTTTATATGCGACCCTCGGTTTGCCTACTCTTACGTTGAGTCCTTTTTCTTTCACCAGTTTGTGCTGCAGAACTTCCAGATGCAGTTCGCCCATTCCACTTATGATTGTCTGGCCGGTCTCGCGGTCAAGCTCACATCTGAAAGTGGGGTCTTCCCGCTTCAAAACAGCCAAAGCCTCAGACAATTTGGCCTTGTCCGCCGCCGTATGCGGCTCTATCGACATGTTTACGACCGTATGCGGGAACGTAATACTCGGCAAAAGAATAGGGTGCTTCGTATCACAAATTGTATCGCCGGTAAGGGTTTGTTTGAGGCCCACAACAGCAACAATATCACCGGCACCGGCCGAGGCTAAAATCTTTCGCTCACCGGCATGCATCTCAAATATACGCGTGATATTCTCCCGCTTGTTGCGACTGGCGTCCAAAACCCTGCTGCCGGATTTCAGCATGCCCTGATAAATCCGCAGAAAATTCAAATCGCCATGCACATCGCTGGTAATCTTAAACACAAGCGCAACCAAGCTACTGCTCCGGTCACACTTGACGGGTATTTGTTGTTTTTTGCCGCTTGGCTTGTGTCCATATATAACAGGTTTGTCAAGGGGAGAGGGCAGATATGCCACAACAGCATCAAGCAACCTTTGCACTCCGATATATTTCAGAGCAGAACCGACAAATACAGGATGAAGTTTATTGTTTAATGTGCCTTTTCTGATGGCTCTGTGGACAATTTCCACATCTATAGGCTTATCATGCACGTAAAGGTCCATCATCTGCTGATCGTGTTCAGCAGCAATTTCGGTCATCTCATGCCTGGCCCGCTCGGCCTGCTCCAGCAATTCCGCCGGAATTTCGACCTCTTCAAAAGTTGCACCGAGTTTTTCGGTCTTATAGAAAACCGCCTGCATCTTTATAAGGTCTATTATACCGGAAAAATTATTTTCGGCCCCGATTGGAATCTGCAACACAATCGGATTGGCAACAAGCTTATCGCGGATGCTCTCAACGGTCATCTCGAAATCGGCGCCAACCTTGTCCATCTTGTTTATGAAACAAATACAGGGCAAATCATATTTCTGTCCCTGCCTCCAGACAGTTTCGCTCTGCGCCTGCACGCCTTCGCTCGCGTCAAATACGGCAACCGCCCCGTCGAGAACGCACAGCGACCTTTCGACCTCAGCGGTAAAATCAATATGGCCTGGCGTATCAATAAGATTTATCTCGAAGTCCTTCCATGGGCACTTGGTTGCAGCAGAAGTTATGGTAATACCTCTCTTTTGCTCCTCTTCCATAAAGTCCATCACCGCGGTGCCGTCATGGACCTCTCCCATTTTGTAGGTTTTGCCGGTATAGTAAAGCACCCGCTCGGTAACCGTGGTCTTGCCGGCGTCGATGTGTGCCATAATCCCGATATTACGTAATTTTTCCAGGTTGTTCGCCATTGGATAATGTCCTGTTAGTTCCCGTACAACATATCAGCCATTTGAATAAAAATTGAATAAAAAAACTGCCACGGTCATTCTCGTAAACGCCCGTGGCAGTTATTTTTTCTTGGGTATTACCAGGCAAAATGGGCAAATGCCTTATTTGCCTCGGCCATTCTATGAATGTTTTCACGCGTAGTCATTGCACCGCCCTGCTTGTTATACGCATCCATCAATTCCGAGGCCAGCCGCTCACACATAGGCTTGCCTTTTTTGCCTCTGGCCGACTGCAGTATCCATCGAAACGCAAGTGACTGCTGACGCTTAGCTCTTACCTGCATCGGCACCTGATAACTGGCGCCTCCGACACGTTTACTGCGAACTTCAAGCATAGGTTTGACATTATTAACCGCGGCCTCGAACACCTCGAGCGGCTGAGCGTCCTTTACCTTCTTGCTTATTATATCCATAGCATCGTAAAAAACCTTCTGAGCAACACTCTTTTTGCCGTCCCACATCAGGCAATTAGTAAACTTTGAAACCAGCCTGCTGTCATACACCGCGTCCGGCTTTAACTGCTGTACTGAAGCGGTAAACTTTTTCGCCATTATTTTTCCCTGTTACTGTTATATATGTTGTTGTGTTCCAAACCAGGTTTACAAATCAGCTTCTTCTTACTTCGCCGTCTTGGCACCATATTTACTTCTGCCCTGTTTGCGGTTTGCCACTCCGGCACAGTCAAGCACACCGCGGATGATGTGATACCGCACGCCCGGCAAATCCCTCACTCTGCCGCCACGAATCATAACCATGCTGTGCTCCTGCAGATTGTGGTCGATACCCGGTATATAAGCCGTGACTTCCTTGCCGTTGGTCAATCTGACACGGGTGATTTTTCTCAGCGCCGAGTTGGGCTTCTTTGGCGTCTGGGTCCTTACAATCAGGCAAACACCTCTTTTCTGGGGCGAACCGCTTATGTCCGAGACGCGTTTACGCCCCTTCGATTTTGACCTCGGACGCCTGACTAACTGGTTTATTGTAGGCATAATTTACTTTCGACTCCTAAAAAACTAATTGCTGATTCCAAGGGCCTCTTTAATGGCGGCCTCTACCTTGGCCTCGGCGTCCTTGGCCTCTTTAACTTCTGCGAATTCCTTCGGCAGCGGCGCCTCGGCCAGATGTTTGACCTTAATATTCAGGTGCGGTTTGAAAGCGGTACCGGCCGGTATTAGATGGCCGAGTATCACGTTTTCTTTCAAGCCACGCAACTCGTCAATTTTACCTGCCAGTGACGCATAGGTCAAGACCTTTGTTGTCTCCTGGAAGCTGGCGGCGGCTATAAAGCTCTCGGACTGCAGGGAGGCCTTGGTTATCCCCAGAAGCAGCGTATTTGCCGTCGCGGGCCTTGGCTTGCGGCCCTTTGCGGGCTCGCCGCCCAGCATCTCAACCTTTTCATTGACAGAAGCCACCTCGTCCTTGCTTATGACCTGGCCTTCCCGCAAATCAGTCGCGTCCCCGGTCCTGGTTATCCTGATGCTGTTAGCCAGCCTCTCGTTTCCCCTGCGGAAAAGGAACTTGTCGACCACCTCGCCCGGCAAAAACGAGCTGTCGCCGACCGACTCAATCTCAACCTTGTGCATCATCTGAGAGCAGATAATCTCAATATGCTTGTCGTTAATGCTCACATTCTGAGAGCGGTAGACGTTTTGAATCTCGGCAATCAGATACCGCTGAAGCGCCTCTTCGCCTTTGATGCGCAGAATATCGTGCGGCACCAGAGGCCCGTCCGTCAGCGGGTCACCCGCTTCGGCTATATCTCCGGTATGAACATTCAAATGCCTGTCCCGGGGGACATGGTGTTCTTTTTCCATTCCACTTTCACTGCGAATGATGACCGTCATCTTCCCCTTGCGCTTATCGCTTCGCAGCTCAACGCGGCCGCTAATCTCCGACATAGCAGCGGGGTCTTTGGGCTTGCGGGCCTCAAAAACCTCCGTAACCCTGGGCAGGCCTCCGGTAATGTCCTGCGTTCCGCTGGTCGCCCGCGGCTGGTGGGCAAGTAGCTGGCCCGCCTGGACCTGCTGGCCCTCGTCCACTTCTATTCTCGCCCCTGCCGGCAGATAGTGAACATCAAGTATTTTGCCGTTTTTATCTTCTATAATAATCTGCGGATGTGTGTCGCCCTTATGTTCTATTACCACAGCCTTTCCGGCCTGGCCCTTACGCTCTTCCTCAACCCGGATTGTTTCGTTTTCGACAATATCCACAAACCGAATAGAACCAGAAACTTCCGCCAGTATCGGCGTCCTGTGCGGGTCCCAGGAGAACAACACCTTGCCTTTTAGGACCGTATCTCCATTCTCCATCTGCATAAGCGCGCCATAAGGAACCTTATACTTTTCGATCTCACGTCCTTTATGGTCCATAAGGGCAACCTCACCGCTGCGTTTTATCACGACACCCTTTGACCTTACCGGTCTTTTTCGCTTAGGGTCTTCTGCCTGCGGCTTGGTATCCGTACGGGATGTGCCGCCTTTCCATGCGAAAGAACCAGGCCCGCCCGGGTCTTCAACAACACCTAAATTTCTAAACTCAATCTTACCGTCAGAACCGGCCTGCTGATCGCTTTCAAGAATTGCCCTTGAAGCTATGCCCCCGGTATGGAATGTCCGCAGTGTAAGTTGCGTACCCGGCTCTCCGATTGACTGGGCGGCAACAATGCCAACAGCCGAGCCCTCCTCGACCAACTTGCCCGTACTCATGTCCCAGCCGTAGCACTTCGCACAAACCCCTAACGGACTGTCACAGGTTAACGGACTTCGGACCCTGATAGCATCTATCCCCAGGGCCTCGGCCTTGGCCGCCGCTTCGGCGGTTATAACCTCATTCTCGCGAACAATCATTTCATCAGTAATCGGGTTGCGGATGTTATCTCTCGCGGTCCTGCCGATAACAAGTTCGCAAAGCGGCACGTCAATCTGGTCGCCTCGGCTGACTATAGACTTGGTAATACCCTGCAGCGTTCCACAGTCGTATTCAGCGACAATCATATTCTGTGCCACGTCAATGAGTTTACGTGTAAGGTATCCGGAGTTCGCTGTTTTCAAGGCCGTATCTGCCAGTCCTTTACGGGCACCATGCGTTGAGCTGAAGTATTCAAGAACGGTAAGGCCCTCACGAAAGTTTGATTTAATCGGGGTCTCGATAATCTCACCGCTCGGGTTGGCCATTAACGCTCGCATGCCGGCAAGCTGCTGAATCTGGTCGACACTGCCCCGTGCGCCGGAATCGCTCATAAGGAATATCGGATTAAGGTACGGGGTGCCGTCCTCTTTTGTATCTTCCTTAAGGCCCCGCATCATCTCGCCGGTTACTGCCACACGGGCATGCGTCCATGCGTCAATGACCTGGTTATATCTTTCGCCCTCAGTCAATACGCCCGCATCATAGTTCTTCCTGATCTTGGCGATTTTCTTCTCGGTTTCGTCGATAATTTCCTGCTTCTTTTCCGGTATTTTCAGGTCGGTCAGACCAAAGCTCAAACCGGCAAGTGTGGCGTGTCTAAAGCCCAAATCCTTTATCCTGTCAAGCAAATCAACGGTACTGGCACTGCCTGCAATCTCGAAACAATCACTAATGACTCTACTGAGCCTCTTCTGGATCATTGTCATATTGTAGAACGGCATCTTTGAAGCAAGTATGTCGTTAAATATGCACCTGCCTACGGTAGTTTCAATTACCTTAGTGCGTCCAGACTCTTGAGTTTCTTCGCCGGACTCTATCGCCGCCTTTTGCTCGTTTACCACATTCTGGGCCTGTTCGTCTTCGGTGATAACCATTTTGTTCTTGCTTATCTTGACTTTGACTTTCGAATGCAAACTGACCTTGTCCAATTCATAAGCCATTATTGCCTCGAAGACATCTCTAAACAGCATCCCCTCGCCTTTTTCCCCGATGTTCATACAGGTCAGATAATAGTTGCCCATAACCATATCCTGCGAAGGACCGACCACAGGTGAACCGTTGGACGGTGAGAAAATATTGTTTGTAGGCATCATCAACGTGTGGGCTTCTGCCTGCGCTTCTATACTCAAAGGCAGATGGACCGCCATCTGGTCTCCATCAAAGTCTGCGTTAAAACCCCTGCAGGCCAGCGGGTGAAGCATGATGGCATTACCTTCGACAAGAACCGGCTCAAACGCCTGAACACCCATCCTGTGAAGCGTAGGAGCACGGTTCAACAAAACAGGATGCTGATGGATGACCTCTTCAAGAATGTCCCAAACCTGCTCGTCCCGTCTGGCTATCATTCTCTTGGCGCTTTTAATCGTATCAGCCAGACCGTGCTGTTTCAGCTTTCTGATAATAAAGGGTTGATACAACTCCAGCGCTATTTTCTTTGGCAGACCGCATTGATGCAGTTTCAGGTTCGGCCCTACAATAATCACTGAACGAGCCGAATAGTCTACACGCTTGCCCAGCAGGTTCTCCCGGAAACGTCCCTGCTTGCCTTTAATCATATCCGCCAGACTCTTCAGCGGGCGATTATTGCTGCCGAGCACCGACCGGCGGCACCGGCCATTGTCCAAAAGCGAGTCCACAGCCTGTTGAAGCATTCTCTTCTCATTACGGATAATCACGTCCGGCGCGTTCAGGTCAATAAGTTTTTTCAAACGGTTGTTACGGTTAATAATTCGCCTGTAAAGGTCATTCAAATCGCTGGTAGCGAAGTTGCCGCTTTCAAGAAGTACCAAAGGTCGCAGGTCCGGCGGGATAACAGGGACAACCTCGAGCACCAACCATTCAGGTTTATTACTGCTGTTTTTAATTGAGTTGACCGTCTTAAGACGCTTGGTCAGTTCTTTGATTCTCTGCTTGCTGTTGGTTTCGGTTATTGCGGCCCTCAGTTCACCACTAAGAACTTCAAGGTCTAAATCAGTCAGCAGCGCCTTTATCGCCTCGCCGCCCATAAAAGCCTTGAATGAGCTGCCGTATTTACCCGTTGCGTCGCGTAATTCCTCTTCGCTAAGCAGTTGACCACGCTTCAAAGGGCTTTGCCCAGGGTCGGTAACGACATAGTCCTGGAAATAAATTATTTTCTCCAAATCCACAGCTTTCATCGCAAGCAAGGTGCCAAGATGATTCGGTATCGCCTTGAAAAACCAGATATGCACCACCGGCGCCGCAAGGTTTATATGACCCATTCGTTTGCGCCGAACGCGGCTGTGTGTGACTTTGACTCCGCAACGGTCACAAATTATACCTTTGAACTTGGTTCCTTTATACTTGCCGCACGAGCATTCCCAGTCTCGTTCAGGACCAAAAATCCGCTCACAAAACAAACCGTCCTTTTCCGGCCGATAGGTGCGGTAGTTGATAGTCTCTGGTTTGCGAACCTCGCCAAAGGACCAACTCCGAATGTCGTTGGGACTTGCCAACGAAATTCTTACCGAACCGTAATCATTTATGCGATCGTAAATATTTCCCAACATTTAAGGCCAACTCCTTAAGTTAAATTGCTTTTATCCATCACCGTTTTCTACAAAGCCGTGCTACCAAGGCGCTTCTTCTCAAGCTGTATATTTAGTCCTAATCCTCTTAGCTCGTTACATAATACATCAAAAGAAAGAGGGGTGCCCGCCTCAAGGCTGTTCTGTCCCTTGACCATAGATTCATAAATCTTCGTTCGACCCTCAACGTCATCACTCTTGACCGTCAGCATCTCCTGCAGAGTGTAAGCGGCTCCGTATCCTTCCAGCGCCCAAACTTCCATTTCACCGAATCTCTGACCTCCGGTTCTGGCCTTGCCCCCCAGCGGCTGCTGAGTAATAAGACTATAAGGCCCGGTCGCCCTGGCGTGAATCTTGTCATCAACAAGGTGATGCAACTTCATCATATAGATGTATCCTATCGTGCCCTTCTGGTTGAAAGCCTCGCCCGTTCGCCCGTCGTAAAGCTGGGTCTTCAATGTCGGTGGAATATTAACGAAAGATTCATCATCAGCCGGTATTTCGTTTTTCTCGCGCAGTTCAGCGGCCCGTTTTTTCGTAAGCTCATTCGCCTGGGCCGTAAGTTCCCGGATGTCGTCCTCGGTCGCGCCGTCGAACACCGGCGTAACAGCGCTGAAACCCAACACCTTTGCCACCCAGCCAAGATGTGTCTCGAATATCTGGCCAACATTCATTCGGCTCGGAACACCCAGAGGATTCAGCAATATGTCAAGGCTCCTGCCGTCTTTGAGGAACGGCATGTCCTCTTCCGGCATTATTTTAGCGATGACTCCTTTGTTGCCGTGGCGGCCGGCCATCTTGTCACCTATCGACAGTGTTCGCTTGGTCGCAATGTAAACCTTCACCATCTCAAGCACGCCGCTGGCCAACTCGTCACCGTGCTTTAATGTCTCTACTCTGCGCTTCTTTTCCTCCTGATACTCTTTGATCTTCCCCCAGAACTTATCAACTATCTTCTGAACATCTTCCCGGGCAGACGCCGGTCTGACCCATTTGACGTTGAAGTTTTCTATCTGCTCGTAGACAACTTCGTCATCCCTGCTTACACCAACTTTCTGGTGTGTGGAGGGGTCTACGATATTGACCTCTAACTTCTTATGGATGGCTTCAACCATCTGTCGGAAAACCACACACTCCTTGGATCTCATTCCGCTTTCGTATTGCTTTATCTGCGCCTTGAGGGCTTTCTTTTGTTCTTCACCTCCGGCGCCGCGCCTGGTGAAACGCTCCGTCTTTATCACCACTCCTTCATATCCGCTGGGCAACTCGAGTGAATCGTTCTTGACATCTTCACCAGCCCTTCCGAATATGGCGTGAAGAAGCTTTTCCTCGGGCGTCAGCTCGGTCTTGCTCTTCGGCACAACCTTACCCACCAGAATATCTCCCGGGCATACCCGCGTACCTTCGCGGATTACCCCATGTTCATTAAGATTTCCAAGCGCCTTCTCGCTGACATTTGGAATGTCACAGGTAAACTCTTCTCGGCCAAGACGGGTCTCGCGAACTTCCGCAGTAAACTCATCAATATGAATACTTGTGAAACTGTCGTTCTTGACAAGCTTTTCGCTGACAATAATCGCATCCTCAAAGTTAAAGCCGTCGTAAGAAACAAATCCGACAAGAATATTCTTGCCCAGCGCCAAGACACCGTTACACGTACCGCCGCCATCGGCTATCACCTGATTTTTGCTCACCTTTTCTCCAAGCTGAACCACAGGTTCCTGATTAAGACAGGTCCTTTCATTCAGGCCGACAAACTTCGAAAGCTTATATTCATCCGTATGGTCAATCACTATTCTGGTCGCGTCCACCTTGGTAACCACACCGGCGTTTTCGGCCCGAACCACCATACTCGAATTCTGCCCCACTATTTTCTCCATGCCTGTACCAACCAATGGCACTTCGGTTTTCGTCAGCGGAACTGCCTGACGCTGCATGTTCGAGCCCATCAGAGCCCGGTTCGCATCGTCATGTTCCAGAAACGGAATAAGTGAAGCTGAAAGACCAACAATTTGCTTGGCCGAAACATCAACGTAGTTAACATCCTCGCCGGGAACCTGGGCCAGTTCCCCGGCTTTCATGGCCAGAACCATACCCTCCTGAATCTGATTTGTCTCTGGGTCAAATGTCTTCGGGGCCGCAATTATCGCCTTCATATCCTCATCAGCACGCAAATAACGAACTTCATCGGTAGCCTTGCCATTTTTCACTACGCGATAAGGGGTAAGCAAAAATCCGTATTCGTCAACCGACGAAAATATAGCCAAAGAGGCTATCAAGCCGATGTTCGTGCCCTCAGGTGTTTCAATCGGGCAGATTCTGCCGTAATGGCTTATATGAACATCGCGGACTTCAAATCCGGCACGTCTTCGGTTCAAGCCGCCGGGGCCAAGTGCCGACAGCCGCCTCTCATGTGTCAACTGACTCAAAGCGTTTGTCTGGTCGACAATCTGGCTTAGCTCACCACGACCGAAGAAGTAGTTGATGCTGCTGGAGACACTCTTGGAGTTCAACAAGTCAGCCACCTTAACCGGCTCTTCAGGTTCTCTTCTGAGACTCATTCGTTCCTGAACAGTCTTGCGAAGCTTAAGCAACCCTTTTCTGATTTCGTCTGCCGCCAGTTCGTCAATCGTTCGAAGACGTCTGTTACCAAGATGGTCAATATCATCGAGATTTCCCTCGTTGTCGCGCAGGGCCATTATATATCTCATCGTATTGAGAAAATCTTCAGGCCTGAGCGTCATCTCATTTTCGTCCACCGACTGCTCAAACTTACGATTCAACCTGAACCTGCCGACTTTACCCAGACGATAACGGTTGACATCAAAGAACTTCTCTGCAAAAAACGTCATCGCCTTTTTCTCGTTGAGCGGATTGCCCGGCCTCAAACGCATATAGAACTTTAGCAGCGCCTGCTTGTGGTCCAGACAATCGTCCTCCGCAACGGTGTTTAAAATAAGCGAGTCCCGAACCTGTTCGATAACCTCAACCTCAGTACCACCTTTCTTGCCCCGACCGGATGACGGCGCTATAACACATAATTTCGAGCAAAATTCACTTAAGGGACAATTGCCACAGTCCGGTTTATCCGGCTTACACCGCTGATGACCTATCTGCCATAACGGGGCATCTAATTTGCCGGGATACTCTGGGTATAATCTTCTTGCGGTCTCCAGCACAATTTCTCGTTCCTTTTTAGTCAGCGCCTTTTTCTTGCCTTCTGCTAAAACTTTATCTCTTACCTTGCGCTCCTTGATAAGACCAAGTCTGGCCATAACCCTGCAAATACCCTCGTCCAATGAAATGTCGATATTCTCCGGGTCCGGAAATTCCCTGCCATAAGACAAAACCTTTCTTTTGTCATGAAGTATATTTGCCAGCAAAGACCCGAAATTGTGCGGCCCTGTCTGCCCTATGGCAGACAGCCCCTCGATTACCTCCTTCGCCGTTTTGTTCTCCCAGAGAGCCTCTATCCGCCCTTCATGCTCTTTAACAACCAACTTACAAAGCTTGACAAGTACTTTAGCCGCATCCGGAGATGCCTGTCCTGCCAAGTGCTCTTTCATTTCCTTAATACTGCGGCCGGCAATATCTTCTACGCCAAGGTCACCCAGCTTATCTTTGAGCTTTAAGATAGTTTCATAAGAACCATCCGCCATCACAGGACTCGTACACAGCACCCCAATAACTAGCGACAGAGGATTCTTTTTCAAAAGGTTCAGAACTTTCTTGTTCTTAACTTCAAAAAATGGGGACTGTTTTTTCCTGAATTTCAGTACAGCTTTGACCTGCTCCTGAGGTTCAATCTTTTCCCTGGGGGTCGGTTGCTCAGTAGAAATACTGGCGGCCTGGACAAGCTGAACTCTGTTACCTATTTGCGCACCGGCTTTGACTATAATCTCACCGGTCTCCATATCAACAATTGGCTTGACCGACCACATCTCCGGCGCGAGCCTGGTCTTCGGAACAACTTTCGTGGGATAAAACAGACGCAGTATTTCTTCCGTGGTACTATACTCAGGACTTATTGCACGCAGAAAAATCGTCGCCGGTATCTTGCTGGACTGGTCAATCTTAACTATCAGGGCGTCTTTGCGAGTGACGGAAATCTCTATCCAACTACCTCTTTCAGGGATGATTCGACCACCGTGCAGAATCCGGTCGCCCTCTTTGCTGTCGATGAGAAAATCAACGCCCGGGCTGCGGTGAAGCTGGCTGACTATAACACGCTCAGCACCGTTGATGACAAACTCACCCCCCCCTATCATTATAGGCATCTCGCCTATATAAATTGACTGCTCGGCCAAATCCTCACCTTCCTTTGTCCGCAACCTGCAGCATACCTTCAACGGATAGGCGTAGGTCAGGCGCAGCTGGCGGCACTCCGTTGTTGTGTAACGAGCCTTCTCAAGCTCATAGTAAAGATATTCCAAACACATCGTCTTGTCATAGTTTTCTATAGGGAATATCTCCTGGAACAGCGCTTCAAGACCAATACGCTTCCTTTTGGTCGGCGCAACATCCTTTTGAAGAAAACGCTCATAACTGCTTCTCTGGATCGCTACCAAATCCGGTATACCAACCGCATCCTGCACTTTGCCAAAATTGCGAACCGTTTGTGAGACCATTTGTCACTCCCATAAAAGGCGGACAGCAGACTATACTTTACGCCATCACTATATATACGGTTTAATTTTTAAACCAATTCGACAACCGCACCTGCTTCTTCAAGCTTCTTCTTGGCCTCTTCTGCCTCATCTTTATTCAGGCCTTCTTTCACCGGTTTCGGAACTCCCTCGACAAGGTCCTTGGCTTCTTTTAGCCCAAGACCCGTCAATGCCCTTACTTCCTTGATGACCTGAATCTTCTTGTCGCCGAATTCCTTCAGAATTACATTAAAGGCGGTCTTTTCTTCGACTTCTTCTGCCGCTCCCTGACCCGCCGCGGGACCAGCAACCATAACCGCACCAGCAGCCGGCTCTATGCCGTATTCATCCTTGAGATAATCTCCAAGCTCCTTTGCCTGCATCAACGTCAGACCGACAATCTTGTCGCCGAGCTTCTTTATATCACTGCTCCATTTCTTGGAATCCTTTGATTCCCTGCTTTCCTTGGCTTCTGCTTTCTTCTCTTTTACTTCTGTTGCTTCCTTTGCTTCTTCCTTAGCCTCTTTTGCTTTCTCTTCTGCCATCTCTGTAAACTCCTATCAACCAATGCCTGATGGTAGCCGAAACTACGCCGTCTCGTTTAACCCCTTTATTGACAACGGGGACAGCCATACAGGCCACTAAAAATCTCATGTCGTCTATAACCTTTATTCACCCCTGATATGCAACCAGTTACGCTTAAGCAGCCTCCTTTTCCTGCTTGTCTGCGATTGTTTTTACACACCCTGCGATAATGCCGGCAGGTCCGGCAAAGATACCTGCCAGATTTCTCGCCGGCGACTGCGCTATTGCCACAATTCTGCCCTGAAGTTCCACACGTGTCGGCATTTTCGAAAGCCCTTCCGCCGCCTGTGCATCCAGAGCAGAACCATCCAGAAACGCTCCTTTAATCTCTATCTCTGGCACCTTTTTGTTCCACTCGACCATCTCCTTCGCAACGTCTACTATGCTGTCGCCGCCGTAAACAATGCTGCAGGGCCCGCTGAACAGTAACACTGCGGCCTCCAGCTTGCAGGCGCGAAGGGCCTTGACGAAAAGCGAATTTTTCACAACAGACAGATTGACGCCCTTGGCCCTGAGTTCACCACGCATCAAATTGTTGTCAACACCACCAACGCCTTTCATGCCGACAACCATAAAGTCCTTTATGTCTTCATCGACAAGTTTCTTCTCCAGTTCGGTTTGTATTAAACCCTTTACGTATTTACTCATCTTACCACCTGTCTAATATATGTCGGCTTTCCACCTCGTCTTATCACCGATGAGACGCAAAGCAGTTTCCTAAACTCTAACTGCCACACTTGGGCTCATTGTCGCTGATATACACATCTTCTTGATATAAGTACCCTTGGCGGCCGCCGGCTTTATCTTCTTTATGTGAGACACAAAAGCCTCGATATTCTCTACCAGTTTATCCTTGTCGAAGCTTTGCTTGCCGACCACCACATGAACATTACCACCCGCGTCATTCCTGAATTCGACCTTGCCTGCGGCAAATTCCGAAACCGCTTTTACCACGTCCGCCGTCACCGTCCCGTTTTTGGGCGAAGGCATCTTGCCCTGAGGCCCGAGAACACGACCAAGCTTACCGGCCTTACCCATCACTTTCGGCGACGCGATAGCAACGTCAAAATCCATCCAGCCATCTGTAATTTTCTTTATCAACTCGTCACTGCCGGCTTCAATCGCACCGGCACCTTTGGCCGCCTCAATATCTGTATCTTCACAGAACGCCACGACTTTCTTCTGCTTGCCTATCCCGTGAGGCAATGATAGAGAACCGCGAATAAGCTGGTCGGCCTGCTTCGGGTCAATCCCAAGATTAAGAACACACTCCACCGTCTGGTCAAATTTCACCGAATTAAAGGCTTTGATTTTCTCGACAGCTTCATCAAGACCCACCGGCTCGGCACTCGTCTGTTCCACTTCCTTCTTGTATCTCTTGCTTCGAACTACCATAAAAAACACTCCTGACTTCGCGAATAACCCCTGTTTTTCAACAGCTCAATTTCGCTCCCACTTTCTTGTGCCCATCCTGCCGTGGTCCGCACAAAAACAAAACTCTTTCAATCCTCTATTTCTACGCCCATGCTCCGGGCAGTACCGGCGATAATCTTCATCGCATGGTCTATATCATAGGCATTTAAATCCTCGAACTTCGTCTCGGCAATCTCACGAAGCTGCTTGGATGTGATTTTGCCGACCTTTTCCTTGTTTGGAACTCCGCTGCCTTTTGCAAGCTCAGCCACCTGCTTGAGCAGAACCGCCGCAGGCGGACTCTTGACTTCAAAGCTAAAGCTCTTGTCCTTATAAAGGGTTATCACCACCGGAACTATTGTGCCGTTAAGGTCCTTGGTTCGTTCGTTGAACTGGGAAACAAACTGGCCAATATTAATACCACGCTGACCAAGCACCGGCCCTATCGGTGGGGCTGGTGTCGCCTGGCCTCCAGGCGCCTGCAACTTAATCTTTACGTCTACTTCTTTGGCCATCAATTATCCTTTATAATGCTCAATCGGTGCCGTCACTTCTGCCGGCAGCAAAATCACAACTTCTCAATCTGCCAATACTCTATATCCAGCGGTGTGCTTCGCCCGAATATGGTAACAATCACTTTAACAACCCCGCGCTCTGGGTCAATCGAATCAACCGTGCCCTCAAAATTCTCAAAGGCCCCCTCACGTATCTTGATAAGGTCACCCTTCTTAAACTCCACCTTGATACTCGGTGCCTCTTCCGGCTTTTCAGCTTCCAGAAGCATCTTTGCTACGTCCGTATCGCGCATCGCTGTCGGAATACCTTCGGTGCCGATAAAATCACCAACTCCGGAGGTCTCTTTAATCATAAACCAGGCGCTCTCAGGTACCCTGCCGTCTTCACTGGGTTCCATCTCCATAAAAACATAACCCGGATAGAGCTTGCGCTTATGAACCGTCTGCTTGCCGCCACGAATGCGTTTGACCCTCTCAACCGGAACCTCTATCCTGCCTACAATATTACCCAGTTCCCCCATCTCGACCTTCTGGGTCAGTGCTTCCCTGACCTGCTCTTCTTTATTAGCCGCAACTCGTAAAACGTACCACTGCATATTAACGCCTGTAAATAAAATCAGCTCACATCGCCTCGTTAATCACTACAACTATCCCAAAATCCACCCAAATAGCAGTTGAAAGCTCAGGTCAGTAATTCCAAGAAGAACCGCCATAACAAACACAACCACGATAACTATAAATGTCGAAACGGCTATTTCCTTTCTGCTCGACCAACTGACCTTTTTCATCTCTCCTTCAGCCGCTATCATAAAATCCGCTAAGGAAGGCTTGTTTGCCAGCCGGAAAATCAAAAGCCCCAGCAAAACAAACAAAACCACAGGCACCATCGTTGCCACCCAAAGACCCGTACGTGGGTTCAAACCAAACTCGGCCGCCTGCAGCCAGTCGTAAAACCGGTAACAGCCCAGCGCTACTATCAACGCCACGCCTAATGCGCTCCACAGCCTCGTATACCTGCCTTGACCACGCTTATAAATTCCAAAAAACATATCAAAAAAAATCCTTCTTAACCGAAAACTCCCTTCAACAACAAACAGGCCAGGAGGGAATCGAACCCCCAACCTTCGGTTTTGGAGACCGACGCTCTGCCAAATTGAGCTACTGGCCTATTCAGTTTCACCATAAGGCTGGGTTGGTTTTATTTGCGCCGTATCTTGTGAACCGTATGCTTGCGTTCATTTTTACAAAATTTCTTCAACTCCAACTTAGGTGTACCCTCTGCTACGCTGACATTGGTCCGGTAGTTCCTGTGGCTGCATTCTTTGCACTCAAGCCAGACATGTTCCCTTTTACTCTTCTTTTTAGCCATAACATCCGTTCCCCGGCAAGCAGGTACACCTATTACAAAAAATACTTCCTAAAACTGTAGATACTCTCGCAGCTTAATGCATAGCCTGTCTGAACACCTTTGTCCCTGACATTCGTGCAATCAAATGATTACCCGAAGATATGCTTACTCAATAATCTTGGTTACCACTCCGGCGCCAACCGTTCGGCCTCCTTCGCGAATAGCAAAGCGAAGGCCTTCTTCCATAGCAATTGGAGCTATAATCTCAACCTGCATCGCAATGTTGTCACCAGGCATACACATCTCCGCCTTCTTACCATCTCTGCTCATCAATGAAAGGACCGTTCCCGTAACATCGGTCGTCCTGAAATAGAACTGCGGCTTGTAGTTCGGGAAAAACGGTGTATGGCGACCACCCTCTTCTTTGGTTAAAACATAAACTTCTGCATCGAACTTCGTATGTGGTGTTATACTCTTCGGAGCTGCAACAACCTGACCCCGCTCTAAGTCCTTCTTCTCAACTCCACGCAAAAGCAACCCAATGTTGTCGCCGGCCTGACCTTCGTTCAGTGTCTTGTTAAACATCTCAACTCCGGTGCACGTCGTCTTGTGGACCTCTTTGGCAAGACCGACAATCTCAACCTCATCGCCAACGTGAATAATGCCACGCTCGATACGGCCGGTTCCAACTGTGCCTCGGCCCTTAATGCTGAAAACGTCTTCAACAGGCATTAGGAACGGCTTGTCAACTTCACGCTTAGGCATTGGAATGTATTCGTCAACCTGTACCATAAGCTCATCAATGCACTTGCACGCTTCGTCATCCTTGCCTTCGCTTTCCATCGCCGCAAGTGCTGAACCGCTTATAATCGGAATCTCCTCCCCGGGAAACTCGTACTTATTCAAAAGTTCTCGTATCTCCAGCTCAACCAGCTCCCGAAGTTCAGGGTCATCAACCTGGTCCACTTTGTTCAAAAAGACAACAATCTTCGGCACATTGACCTGGCGAGCAAGAAGAATATGCTCACGGGTCTGGGGCATAGGCCCGTCACTGGCAGCTACCACCAGAATCGCTCCGTCCATCTGGGCCGCACCGGTAATCATGTTCTTGACATAGTCGGCATGGCCCGGGCAATCAACGTGGGCATAATGACGATTCACCGTTTCATATTCCACGTGAGCAGTGTTGATTGTAATGCCTCGTTCCTTTTCCTCGGGGGCATTATCAATATCCTCAAACCTCTTGATATTGCCGCTACCGGCCTTGAACGCCAAACGCATTGTAATTGCCGCCGTTAATGTCGTCTTGCCGTGGTCAATATGACCAATCGTCCCAACGTTTACATGGGGTTTTGTCCGCTCAAATACTGCCTTAGCCATTTTAATATAAACCTCCAATATGCCGTGTTTAGTACTTGTTTATTCCTGACTGACTCAACACAAATACCAATCTGAAACTTCTATAAAATAACTTACAGCCCAAAAGCCCTTTAAAAACCTCTCGGCCTGGCCCACTTGCATTTAGCTGCTGATGGGGCTTGAACCCATGACCTCGTCCTTACCAAGGACGCGCTCTACCACTGAGCTACAGCAGCGACACCGAAGACGCCCTGTTGGACCGACCCCGGCAAAACAAGAACCAATTACACAACCATACCTCCGATTGTGCAAAACTTCAACCTATTTACAAAATAACAACACTATCAAGCTGCGCAAACAGCGCAGAGATTCATTACCACCCTAATGTAAAACCAGTAGTTTATAGCAACAAACAGGCAAGTGCAAACATAAAAATTTGGGAAAATGCCAAAAAAACACAAAAAAATAAAAATTTTTACATCTTTACGTTTTTTTGGGGAAAATTCCGCTCAAAACCAACTAATACCACCAAACCCTAAAAGCCACCCAAGTTGAAAAGCAAAAGCCTCTTTCTAACTACCGCCCTGAACCTGCCCGGGCTGGTTTGCATCCCCACCGCTAAAACGCTCAACCCAACTCTGTACCTGTTTTGCCCACATCGGCCGGGACTCAGAAGTCTGTATCTTCGAAATTGCCTCCAAAACCACTGTAGGCCCAACCCCACCGACAGGATTATTAAGATAACTCTCTATTGACAAAACAATAACGCTATCCGGACCTAAGTCTTTTTCCAACAAACAATTATCCACCAACTGGGCCGCAACATCTATTTTGCCCCATCTAAAATAAACACCAAGTAACTCGGCTAATACCGCTTCTTTTTCCTCCGCATCGGTTGCGCTCTCGCGAAGAAAACCAAAATACCTCGCTGCCTGCTCAAAATTGCCGCTTTTGCTGTAAAGCTTAGCCAGCTTGCGCCTTATGTCTTTGACCATATCGGCTTTGTTCTCAGCGGTTGCCTTTCGCTCGGCTATCTCAAGCAAAGATACCATCTGCTCATCAGAAAGCTCCTGTTTCCCAGCTTCTGGGCCCAATTTTGTTACCCACTTCGCCAATACAGCCGCATCAGAACGCTGGAATATCTTGAGCATTGTCTGCCACGCCAGCCCACTTTCATTGCCGAGAGCAAGCTTTTCCCCAAGCCAGACCAAATCATCCTGACCCCCAACCTCACCGGCAAGGTCTACTAACTTTTTTTTGATTATGGGGCTGTTATCATTGACAAAGTCCTTCCGCAGTATATTCAACGCCCTTGCCTTATCAATATACACAAGTCCATCAACCGCCGCCTCACGCACTATGTTCGTCTCATCACGTAAGGCCTCTTCAAATAAAGGCTTAAAAAGCTTAGCTGATTCACTCCTGTGGACACTCTGTGCACAAAGCCCGGACATTGCATTGAGCAGCCCCCCACGCAAAGTCCCGTCAGCCCGGCCCTTTTGACGGTTATACCTTTCCACAAGCAAACCCAAATACCCGTTGACCTCACCCTCGGTCAAACCATCCTGCTCGAGCAGCTTTCTTATTACTTCAGCACCCTTTTGAGCCTTCTTCGGATCCTCATCAAGAAGGAACTTTGCCGCCCATTCCAGCGTCTCTTTGCGTACTTCCGGGGCAATATCGATACCGGAATTGGGCAAAAAGGCATAGTAACACGCCCCACCCAGCGCGACAAACAGCTCAGTCCGGACTTCATCGTCCTGCTCGATTTTGAGCTGTTCCAGCAGCTTTTGGGCCGAATTCAACTCACCCATCAGCGAAAGCAGTTTAGCAGTTTTGAGTCGGACTTGCCGGTTCCGGTCCGAAACCAGACCCACAAGAATATCCCCTCCTGCGGTAACCTTCGATTCGGTTCCAACGCGTCTTTGGCGTACCTTTTCCAGCGCCCACAACTTAACCATCGGTTCGGGGTTGTTGAGGTGTTCGGCCAAGAATTTGCCCCTGTCAGCATCTTCCGCTATGCTGTCGTATATCTTGTCCAGCGCTGCCAGATACATATTCTGCCACTGGTCAAGCTCGGTTTTGAGCTCGCGCATTTGGTCATCCTGCCGAATCAGCCATTCCCGCAGAAATTCATCCGTACCTTTACGTTCAAGCTCATTTATAATTCGCTTCCTGGTCTCAGCGTCCTTGCCGACCACCGGTATACCAAGTGATATCAGGGCTTTCTCAGCCGCAGAAACCACTTCGCTGTCTGGGTCGTCAAGCAGCTTATTAAGTTTGAATATCGCCCTTTTGTCGGGCTGAAGCTTCATCGCTGATATCGCATTTAACCTGGCAGCTGCAGGCTGGGAATGGTCTGTCAATATTTTCTCCAGCGGTTTTGCAATTTGCTCATACTCGAAGATACGGGTTGCCTCAGCGGCAAGCTTGGCATCGGCGGAATCATCAGTGGTCAGAATCTGCACGAGCGGTTCGATAAAGTCGTCTTTTTGGCTGACAGGCTCCTGAGAGGACCTGGCCAGACTCAACGCTTTACAAACGGCGGCACGGGCGGGTTTGTTCTCCGGCTGCTTCAGCACATCAATCAGGATTTTACGGGCAAGCGGGTCATCGCCGAAAAGCATTACCGCCGCCGCATCGAGGCGTATCTGCTCGCTGGTACCTTTGAGCAGTGCGTCCCTGTTGATTTTCAACTGCTTGCTGAGCTTTGTGTCTGTTACGGCCTCGCTGCTGAGCAGCGCGGATTCTTCCTGTCCGATGCCGCTTTGCTGGCACCCTATAAAGACGAGAAGTATTGCCAAATACAGTGTTTTTGCAGTCATTATGAGAACCTTTAGCAAAATACTGTATTTTTGGTTGGAAGTTCGTGTGAAGTCGTGGTTTACAACGGTTTTCCACAACGGTTCACTTCCTACCAAACTTATCAGTTTAGCTATCGTCATAATAATCTGGGCACTCTAATAAAGTCAACGGAGTATTAGCCTAATTTCAGTATTTAGAAGCAAATTTTGCACTAAATTCACTTTTCGGTTTCCCCTGGGTCGAATGATTACGGCCTTGGGTGGAACTGCTTGTGAATCTTTCTTAATCTTTCCTGGTCGACGTGGGTGTAAATCTGTGTTGTCGCTATGTCTACGTGCCCGAGCATTTCCTGCACGCTTCTCAGGTCAGCGCCAGCGGCCAGAAGATGTGTTGCGAAACAGTGTCTTAGCGTGTGTACGGTCAGATTTCTGGGCATACCGGCCCGTATTGCGTATTTTTTAACTAATCTCCAGATTTCGATTCTGCTCATGGGTCTTCCGGTGCGCGACAGCAGTAGGATGTCGCCGCTGAGCGGGCCGGCGAGGTCCGGCCGGAGGTTTGAGAGGTATTCGAGGGTAGCGGCGATGGCGATTTTGCCGACAGGTACAATTCGCTCCTTGTTTCCCTTGCCGAAACAGCGGAGATAGCCGATATCGGTGTTAATATCACTGATTTTGAGGATTGCCAGCTCGCTGGCTCGGATGCCGGTGGCGTAGAGTAATTCGAGCATGGCTTTGTCGCGATAGTAGAACGGTTCATCGGGCAAAGGTGCGTTGAGGAGGTCCAAAACCTGCTTTTTTGAGCAAATAACGGGTAGTTTTTGCCAGATTTTCGGAGATTCGATGATTGGTGAGAAGTCGTCGGTTATCAGGCCGAACATTTTGGCGAAGCGGAGGAACATCTTTATAGCGACCAGTGCGCGTTTTACTGAGGCTTCGTCGCGGTTTTCGGTGGTGAGTTTTCGTTGATATTGCGTTACGGCGGCAGGTTTTATATGCTGTAAGTCCTTTATTTTGAGGTAGTTACAGTAGAGGGCGAAGGCTTTTAGGTCCCGGCCGTAAGCGAGGATGGTGTTTTGTGCGAGGCCTGCTTCGATGGTGAGGTAGTTGAGGAAATCGTTGATTTCGGGCCCAAAAGGCAGTTCTGCGAGCTTTTCGGTCATAAGTTTTGTCTGGTTCGAGGGCATACCGGGAAATCCAAAAAACGCTCTAAACTACTGTTATATAGATATTTCGGCACTTTCAGGAGGTTTGCTTTAAGATTGGAGCTGCGGGGTGAGTGGGACAGACAAGGTCATCTGACGGGTAAAGTTGGCTTTGGAAAAGCTTCGGGCAAGGGATTTCGATTTGTCGCATTTGGGTAGATTTGGGGCGCGAATGCCCTTCGAAAAGCTCTGGGTAAACTCTCAAAAAATGGTGAAAAATTGGTATTTTTTGTGATTTTTTTGTAAAAAGGGTGCGTTTTTTGTGATTTCTTGCACAATCTTTGCATTTTTTGTGCTTTTTTTGACAATTTTGGGCGAAGTTCGCGCTTTTTCTCTCTTTTAGTCTATAGGGGTGAGGGGCTTCTTAAGATGGGGGATTTGGTTAAGATGGAGAAAAATTCCTCTGTCGAGTAGTTTTTTTTGTCGGTTGTTTTTTGCGCGAGGGTCGCGCAATCTCTCTCTCGGTGGTGGGTGGTGGTGTGGGCGGCTCGTGAGATGGTGGGTTGGTGGTTTTCGGTGGTTTCTTTCGCGGGGGTCGCGTTTTCTCTCTCTCGGAGGTGGGTGGTGTGGGCGGCTCCTGAGGTGGGTGTGGGCAGTTTCGGTGGTTTTTTTCGTGGAGTTTGCGCAATCTCTCTCTCGGGAGTAGGTGGTGTGGGCGGCTCGTGAGGTGGTGGGGGAATGCTTTTGGTGTTTTTTGGTGCGGAGTTCGCGCTTTTTCTCTCTTGGTGGTGGGTGGTGTGGGCGGCTCGTGAGATGGTGGGTTGACGGATGTTGGTGTTTTTTTTCGCGGAGGTTGCGCAATTTCTCTCTTTGGGCGGTTGGGTGTTGAGTGATTTTTTAAAATATGGAAGATGGTTAATTTGAGACGGAGACTGGGTTCGGAGCCTGCGCAGGAACAGGGCGGGTAAAATTTTGTGAGGGGAAAATGTTATGCTTATATAAAGTGAGATTTTTCAGGATCTTAAAGTTCGGATGAATATTTGCACCTATGGTTTATTCCTCTATAAACTCTACAACAAGATCACCTTCTTTTACTAAGATAACATAATAGCCTTTAGGATATGACACATCTCCAACATTGCTAGCGGGATGATTATTTTTTAGTTCCTCAACCAGGATCATACCATCCTCAAGCTGATCAAGTTTTACTGATGGAGCAACAATTTTATAACTAGATGCCACTGAAGAACAAGGTGCATCCTGACTTGCCTTTTTTACTTCAATATATTGAGATGGACAAACAAAACGTGATGCATGTATGAGTTCTTTTTCGACTAGCTTGTACAAATCATTTGGCATTCTATTGTCATGGTGCTTAAGGTATTTCTTCAAAGAAGCCTTTATTTGCAGAAGATTAAGTCTACAGCCGCGACGGCTATGCCATTCATTTTCTGGGAATTTTCTTTTCCACATAGGATTTATAAAAACTAAGATAACAACTATTGCTAATATTCCAAGAAATATAAAATTTTTTCTTTTGTAACATTTCTTTCCAAATTCTTTCATTATCAACTTCATAAAATTTTGCTACTATGAGATATAAATTCATACATCTATTCTTGGCACTAAATTAAGCCTTTCGGTACTACATGTCAATAGAAAGCTATTCACAGAAATTATGGATTTTGACAACTAGTGATAACATCATTTAAGACACCAATTTTGTCATTCCTGTCAACCACACTACTAGCAGGCAAACTATTCAGATGGGCAACAAAACCTGTTGCAAGAATAACTTCCTTTCCATAAGTCCTACTCCAATTTCTACTATTTGCGGTTGTTTCCTTGCGTGCACCAGCTCCATAATGATGATGCTGCCACTCATGCCATAATGTAGTAGTTGCCCAATATAAAGACTCAAAACCTGTACCATTTGGATAATTGGCAACTGTATAATTAGTTGTAGTCAAACCACGGTGTGCTGCTCCACTCGCTGCATCTTGCCAAAGATTAATATATATATTACCAAACGCACTTAGTCCTTCATAACCAGCCCCTTGTCGTAACCTGTAAATATCCCCGTTTTGGAGCATTGTTCTCATGCCATTAACATCTGATTGTTGAACACCTGTTCCGGGAATAGAAACGGCATCACTCAAGAAACTCAAGGATATTTCCATTGATCTATATTCATGTGTACCAGGAGTGATAACTGTTGCACCTGCGGCTATCATACTGTCCACACGCCACTGCTTATATATACGAATTCCTATTAATGCAACAATGCATATCGCTATAATCGCAATACCAACAAGGTTAGATATCATCCCACTCGGATCGATGTTGTTAATTGGGTTTGCGTGACAATACAGATACTTATGCAAACTCTGCGGGTCCTGGTTGTTGCCGGCAAAGTCGTCCATGCGGTTGAATGTGCCGGACCATGGGTTATAGTACCTTGCCCTGAGGTAATACTGGCTAAGGTCGGAATCGTACTGCTCGCCTGCGTAAAGAAGAGAAGTGGCGGCATTTTCAGCGGCGGTGTCGTTGGTGCCGAGCATTACGCCGTAGGCATGATTAGCACCGTAAGGTGTCCTGTGGGGATAGCTGGTTTTTAGTGAATAGTTAGTTGAGGGGAATTTGAGGAAATTATAAGGGTATAGGCATATATTTACGTGCTACACCGGGGGTTGTGGGTAGGCATCGTAAGGTACGCTACAGGTTGGGCAAATTGGCGGGGCGAGTAAAAAAAAAAATTCAGAATCCGGAAGATTTCACTTGACTAATCAGTCGCAATTGACGAAATAGTCAGTATTGACCTTGTGGTCAAGGGTCGGCCTTTATGAAGAACGTACATACTAAAGTAAAAAAGAAAAAGTCTCGTCAGCGACGTCGTACAGATGCCACGCGTCGAAAGCTGCTTGAAGCAGCGCGAGCGGTCTTTGCGGAGAAGGGTATGGACCTGGCCCGCATAGACGAAATCTCTGAGCGTGCGGACGTGGGTAAAGGCACTTTTTATTACCATTTCAAGAGTAAGTCGCAGCTTATCAAGGAGCTTATTAAGGGCATTTTGAGTGAGCTGGTAGCGACAATCGAGGAAAAATGTAGAGGTTCTACCGACATCGAGAACCTTCTTAGCAGCCTGATAGGAGTACATATCGAGTTCTTCAGCAAATGCTGGGAAGATTTCGTGCTGTACTTCCAGAGCCGGAGTGATTTGACGCTCCAGGACGGCTACTCCGGTATCGGAACCCCATTTATTGAATATCTGGAGTGTATCGAAGGTCTTTTGGAGTCGGTTATCAAACACAAGCTACCGCAGCCGGTTTTACGTCGTATTGCATGCGCAATCACAGGATTTTTGTCAGGTTATTATTCATTTGCATCGATAAATTCCCAGGACGAGAACATTGATGAAGTTTTTGCTTCTTTACAGGGTGCTATGGCGGCAAGCCTGGGCCGTTTCATTCAGGAGGCGGTGCCATCAGCGGAGTCCGGGAGAAACTTTTACAAGTAGATAGAGAAAATTGTTATGGCTATACTGCGTGAGGTTCGTTAGCCAGGCACCGGTTAGCCAGATAAAGGAGATAAAAATTGGAAACTCAAACCATAGTAGAGCAGGCTGTGGAGCAGTCTGCGTGGGGTATCGCATCAAGTTTTGACATTTACAATTGCGCCCCCGATACGATTCGTAGTGCCGAAAGGATTCAGCAATTCGTGGTCGAGCTATGCGATCTGATTGAGATGAAAAGATTCGGCGAAACAACGGTTGTTAACTTCGGAGAGGATGAGCGTGTCGCCGGTTATTCGATGGTTCAGTTGATAGAGACATCGTTGATTTCGGCCCATTTTGCGAACAAGACCAACACGGTTTATCTTGACGTTTTCAGCTGCAAGCCCTACGACCCATCTGTAGTGGCGGGGTTTGCCCAGGAATTTTTTGGCGGCACCGGATGCATCACACATAGCACTTTGAGGCTTTAGGCTATGAGTGATATCCGCGTAATAAATGACCCGGAGCGATGCCGGGACATTTGGAAGCGTACCATACCAGAGGAGACGGTGTGGGACATGTGGGAGTTCCGTGCGTGTTTTGCGGAGCATTTTCGCCGGCCTTTGTGTTTCATCACGGCCGAAGATGGGGATGGGGTGATTGAAGTTTTGCCTCTGAGCTGGATAGAAGAGTCGCAGTGTTATAGCTACTTTCCCGGTGAAACCTGGCAGGGCAAGACATGGCTTGAACAGAATCGGATTCCGTCGCGCAACGGGATACTAAGTGATATGCTGGAATTTTGTCCCGGGCCCTATTACCTTCGCTATTTGCAGCTTTCTTCGGAGTGCGTATCGCCGGCCCCATGCGTTGTTGATGAGGTTGGTTATCTGTTCAGTCCGGCGGATTACGACTATGATATGGAGAACTATTTCCAGCAGTTTTCGAGGAAGTCGGCAAAAAACATAAAGCGTGAAACAGCTTTGTTGCAGGCTGGGGCGCATTATCGCCATGATGAGATATCAGACTTCGAGCACCTGGTGGAATTGAATGTTAATAACTTCGGCGAACATTCTTATTTCTACGATGCGCGTTTTCTGGAAAGTTTCCGAACTCTGATTCACTACCTTAACGAGAAAGGGTGGCTTCGGATAACAACCATTATAATCAACGGAGACATAGCGGCTGTTGACATAGGATGTGTTTATCGCGGCGATTACACTTTGCTCGGAGGCGGAACGAATCGTGACTATCGCGGGGTGGCAAAACTGATAAACCTTCACCACATGGAGCGAGGCTGCAGGGAACGTTTTAATCAGATAGACTTTCTGTGCGGAGATTTTTCATGGAAGCAGAAGTTTCATCTTACGTCAAGACCTTTGTACCTGCTGTCGAACTGCACATTCGGTGATGATGCATCGGAGGACCTGGAAGTGAGGGGGGCGGGACATGTCGAATAGGCGCGTGCTGGTTGTGGGGACAACATCCGATTATATCGAGAGCATCAGCCGTCGATTTCCACAGAGGGCGCTATTCATTACCGATGTTAACGAGCGGGTGAAGGCCACAGAGCCTTGTCCAGTTCCGGGCGCGGAGGTGGTGTGCGAGCTGAGGGAGCCCGAGCATGTTGTTGCGGCGTTACGGAAGCATTTGGAACGATGGGGTATGGAAGCGGTGGGGGCAGCGTGCTTTGACTGCGAGTCGATGTCGCTGGCAGCATTTATTTCGCAGTCGTTCGGGCTTTGCTATCCTTCGGCGGAGGCAGTTTCTGCATGCAGAAGCAAGTATATTTCCAAGCAGTTTTGGCGGCAAGGGGGTCTGCCATGTCCGGAAGTCGGGCTTGTTCGTGACGCATCAGATGCGGTGAGTTTCTTTCGCAGAGTAGACGGGCCGGTCGTGCTCAAGCCTCTTACGGGCAGCGGCAGTGAGCTTGTCTTCTTATGTTCGAACGAAGATGAATGCATCGCGGCGTTTGGGGCGCTCAAGTCCAGATTGGCCGACCATGCCAATGAGCGAATGTACGCATCTTATCTTTTCGACGGGAATGAGATTGACCCTCGTAAGGCCTTTGTCATTGAGGAGTTTGTTCGAGGAGAAGAGTACAGTTGCGACTTTTTAATCGACGGGGAGGAGGTTGAAATTATCCGTATGACGCGGAAGATACCGGAGCCGTCACAATCTTTCGGTACGACTCTGGCATATGTTTTGTTGGCTGAGTATCCACCGGTACTTGCCGATGAGAGCTTCGGCGGCCAACTGCGTGAGGCGGCAAGAGTTCTGGGGCTTGACAGGGCGATATGTATGCTGGATTTTGTCGTCAAAGACAACCAGGCCTTTATGATAGAATTAACCCCTCGTCCGGGCGGTGATTGTCTGCCTGCTCTGCTGTTAAAAAGTTGCGGTATGGACATTCTCGGAGTCACGCTGGATTTTGCCGAGGGACGTCCCCTGAAGCAGCCAAAACCTTTGCGGTGGAGGTCGCTGGTTGGTGTTCGCCTTTTCGCATCGCAAAGCGGTGAAATCAAGCTGGTCGATTCTTCGGCTCTGAGCAAAGACAGCCGGGTGGTCGAATGCCACCTGAAGCGAGGTTCCGGGCATCGAGTAGTCCTTCCGCCCGAAGAGTATGAATCCCGGGTTCTGGGCCATGTGATTTTTAAGCCTACAGGCTCTGATAGTATCGAAAAGGAGTGCGTTGAAATAAATTCCAAGCTGAAGGTGGAGATGAAGACAGAGGCATGTGCGAGAGTGAATTGAACCTGAAGACGGTCGGCGGGTCGAGTGGTCAAAAGGCGACTGCGCTGGAGCCGGAAGAAATCCGTGTTTTTGTAGATTCCTTTCTTCAACGGCGAGAGGTGTTTCTGCAAACATCTGCTCGGCATGGTTCTCCTCTTTATGTCTTAGAAGAAAGTGTTCTGCAGGAGCGGGCGGCGCAATTCACCGAGGCTTTCTGTCAGGTTCTTCCTGAGGTGCGAGTTTATTACGCGATGAAGAGCAACAACCATCCTGATGTAATCAAGACGCTGGTAAGGGCGGGATTGGGTGTGGACGTTTCGAGCGGCGTGGAACTTGGAATTGCACTGGAGAGCGGTGCGGCTGATATAGTCTTTAGCGGGCTCGGCAAGACGAAAAAAGAGTTAACCCTAGCAGTGGAGAACAGTGACAGGACAAGGGTATTGATTGACAGCTTCGGCGAATTCAAACATCTTGAGAGCATAGCAGCGGAAAAAGGGGTCCACATTCGCGCGGGCGTGAGGCTAACAACAGACAGCACCGGCCTATGGCGCAAGTTTGGAATCCCTTTGAAGGACCTTTCGCGGTTTTTTGATGTTGCGCAACAAAGCAGCTCGGTATCTATTGAGGGGCTGCAATTCCATACCAGTTGGAACCTTGAGCCGAGCAGGCAGGTGGAGTTTATAGTTCGCCTGGGTAATACCCTGAGCGAGATGCCTGCCGAGCAGCGGTCGATGATTGAGTTTATTGATATTGGCGGTGGTTTCTGGCCGAGCCAGGGCGAATGGCTGCAATCGGACGGCGGAGTAGAGAGGGCCTGCGGCGGTATGATGTCACCTGCATTGCGTCACTACAAGCGTTGCTCGGCGGGGATAGAGGAATTTGCTGCTGAGATTTCCGAGGCGGTCCGCAGCCATTTGTTCCCTTATGTTTGCTGCAGGATTTGTACCGAGCCGGGCAGGTGGCTTTGCAACGACGCGATGCACTTGCTGTTGACAGTGGTTGACAGGAAAGCGAAAGATCTGGTTATAACCGACGGCGGTACCAACGCCATAGGATGGGAGCGATTCGAGACGGACTATTTTCCGGTAATCAACCTGTCTCGGCCTGACCTTGTCGAGCATGAATGTCAGATTCTCGGTTCGCTCTGTACCCCTCATGATGTTTGGGGATACGCTTATTGGGGTAAGGACATCCAGCCGGGTGACATTCTGCTAATACCGATGCAGGGCGCTTATACGTACAGCCTTCGTCAGGAATTTATCAAGCCGCTTCCCGCAGTGGTGATGTTAGATAAAAGCCGCCGTCCCTGAAGGCTTTTGGCCAAATCAGGCAGTTAAAGGCAAAGCTGAAGAGGACACTACTTTGCACCTTGCGGTGTTTGTGGGGAACTGGCTTTTTAATTGATTATCGATTACTGATGATTGATTAATGGGGCAAGATTGCTTCGTCGCTTTGCTCCTCGCAATGACGGATTAAGGGATTAATGGTGGGGATTGGCGTTGCGGGGTGAGTGGGATAGAGGGGGTCATCTGGCGGGGTAAAGTTGCCTTTGGAAAAGCTCCGGGTAAGGGGTATC